>Ga0307991_1000392_pt1 | contig 31826 bp, 22 predicted proteins | sample EllFjometagen131_FD_203146 | JGI IMG/M metagenome (GOLD analysis project Ga0307991, IMG submission 203146) | Marine microbial communities from Ellis Fjord, Antarctic Ocean - #131 | ecosystem: Environmental > Aquatic > Marine > Unclassified | place: Southern Ocean | collected 2014-10-08 | reverse complement strand
CGCTTTTACTCGTCTCTCTACTTCTGACTTTGGGCTCATTATTGGCTCCTTCTACGGTTTGTTAGCCGCCCAAAGTATCTCTTATTTATTTAGATCAAATGAACCGAATTGGTCTGACACCGCACAGTCAAAAAATATAGTTGATGCTTTATCCCAAATACTAGCCCAAAAAGCCTCCTGGGAAATTGAGGGAGGACAAAAAAATTACACTTCAGAGGGAGATTTGATCGAACAAAGAACTATTGATCCCAAATGCATATTATTATTGGGGAATAAAGATCAATTCTCGGGTAGTCCGAGAGAAATCGAAATGAAATTGCGAACATTTGAATTATTTAGGAGAGATTCCCGCAATATTGAGATTCTTACGTACGATGAATTGTATGAAAGAGCCTATTATATAGTGAACCAAACTCTGCCAACTGAAGATATAAATGTTTGAAAGGGATGAGTGTAATGGCTTAGAGCTGACACAAACCGGGGGAGTGCAAAGCGAAAATGATGTGGAGGGATACAATTAACTCACAAAGCAATGCTTTCTCGGGAAGCAGCTCAAGCCAAGAACGTTAGGGCAATAAGGAGAAATAATAATGGCAAGGGATGACTTTTCGAAAAGAGTCATAGAAACTCTCAGAACTAGAGTTGCCAGTAGATGTTCAAATCCTTCATGCAGAATACCAACATCTGGACCATCGGAGACTGTGGAAAAGTCTGTAATCATAGGAATTGCATCACACATATGTGCTGCCGCAATTGGTGGACCAAGATACGATCATGATATGACTAGGGATCAGAGAAAATCCATAGAAAATGGTATATGGCTTTGTTCAGGCTGTTCAATAAAAATAGATCGAGATGTCAAAAAGTATACAGTCGAATTGTTAAGAGGGTGGAAAAATGAAGCAGAAGAAACTGCTGATAATGAGCTAGGAAACAGAATCCCTGACAAAGATGAAATAATTCATACCGTTTCCTCCGCCTTGACTGGCCTTCCTACGAAATTCATTCCCAATGCAATCGCAAATGTTCACAAATCTTCAAATGCTTCACTTGAAAAGCTTGATCCACGCTTTCATGTAGAATCAGAATATTCACCTCTTGGAACTAAAATTGGGCTTTTTGCGAAAGAAGATGTTGATGTAAGAATGAACATTGAACCTTTTTCTGCAAAGGAATATATTGAAAAATATGATCGATTGATGGAACATGGTGAAGACCTTGAAATGAGTTCAAATGGATTCAGCTTTGAAGGATCTGGAATCTTTGAAAATTTTCCGACAAAAGCGAAGGGCGGAAAACTCATTATTTCGCACCAAAAGCGGAAGGCTGTCCAAAAACTCTGGCTAATTAACAGGTCCACCAGAGAGCAGGAATATTTTGAGGATACGGTAGGGAAAATTGCTTTTGGTGATACATCTTTTTCATTCACCGGTGCTGCATGTGATGGAATATTCTCTTTAAAATATCGTCAAGGCAAACACGAAAAATCCGGAAAAATAATCTTAAGCTTGAATTTCGATTCATGGGATAATATCGATTTGTTACAACTCCCATATTTTGAAAAAGTACATTCCTTATTTACTAAATTGAGAGCTGGCTGGTTATTACAGACAGCCCTTGAAATTGATGGCAAACGATTAATGACCAGTGGTGAACTTGATGTGGCTAAGGACTCCATTGTAATCGATGCTCAAGTAGTTTTGCGCTATATCCACAACACTTGCCAAATTACCAAATATCTAAATAAACGGATTCTGTTTTCAATTGATTTTTCATACTCATCAAAGGAGTATCAAATCATACAGGACGTCGTTGATCGATTAGAGGGAAAAAGTGTTAACAAATCGAGCCAAAAAGAATCTGTCGCTAATTTTCAAATTCTTGTCGATGAGGAAGGGAAGTTGCTTAAACAATTTACATCTATCAGCGAGCCTACGAAGGTTGAAATGACTCAGAGGAAACCCGATCAGATCACTATTTATGGAACTGAAATACAATTGCCCCTAATTCGTGCATCACTAGATAACATTATACCAAAAATAATTTATCCCTCAAAAGAGCTACAAGTAGGTGACACTGTAAAAGTGGAGTTATATGCAGCCGAAGGCTTTGAATTTCGGGAAGAATACCTTATGCCCTAACAAGCTGATTAAAGCTGACTCATATGCAAGGAAGATGCATTAGTATGTAACAAAGTCCTTTATCAGAATACAGGTCTAGTAAGTGAATCAACGAAGTGCTGATCTATGGGATGTGACATGATAGTAAGAACCTACCAAGCAGGAACCCATGAGGCGAATACCTTGGTGAATCGAAAGAGGTTCGCCACAATGATGTTACCTCATCTCCCTGGACAACACATTATCACTTCTGGGCAAAATCTGACAATTGATTTCATCATTTGCCACACAGTATCCCTATTGTGTGCTGAAACGGGTTATATTTGACCTCTTGACAAGCGAACTTAAACCGGAATGTCACGGTTGGAAATGATGTGCTATAAGTTTGGACGGCAATCTATGTATATTCTGTATGTATCTGTATTATAAGGAGATACGCCATCAGATGTACATAAATAAACCCTCGCAAAGCAAGGGTTTAGTGGGGTGTCGGAACGGGGAGATTTGAACTCCCGATCTTCCCGACACTCGTGTCGGGACGCGCTAACCGTTAGATAGTATAGGAAATAAAAACCCCACCAATGGCAGGGTTTTATGGGTGTCGGAACGGGGAGATTTGAACTCCCGACCTTCCCGACACTCGTGTCGGGACGCGCTAACCGTTAGATAGTATAGGAAATAAAAACCCCACCAATGGCAGGGTTTTATGGGTGTCGGAACGGGGAGATTTGAACTCCCGACCTCTTGACCCCCAGTCAAGCGCGCTAACCGGGCTGCGCTACGTTCCGGGTCTTTAGCCTACTTCGAGGGTAGGCATATTTGAAAGCGGCCTAATTAAAGAATTGAATCACTCCGAATCAAGGAGCTTTAAGCACTGAGATCAAGTTTATGAGTCGATGAGCTCAATCAGTTGTTTTAGTTCAGTGCGGAGATTTACGAGGAAGTTCTTATAAGACTCAGGTGTCATATCGCCCTGGGATGACGTAGCTATTTTTGGTTTATCCATTGGCTGTGGAGATTCTGCAACAGGAGCCTGGGGAATAGGAGCGGGTTCTTCAAGACTCACAATACTCAGAGCTATTCCATGGTCCTGGAGCTCTTTTAACTTCTGACGGGCACCTTCAATGGTATACTTTTTTTCATAAAGCAAGGTTTTGATAAAATTAACCAGCTCAATATCTTTTTCACGATAAGTACGGTTGCCAGCACGGTTTTTGGCAGGGGAAAGTTGTGGAAATTCCGACTCCCAATAACGTAGAACGTATTGCTTTAAGTCGGTAGTTTTGCTTACCTCACCAATTGAATAATACAGTTTTTTGATGGCTTCCCTCGGCATAATGCCCTCACTCTATCATAAATCTATGTTAAACACTTGAACCATTACTTTAATTATAATCCCTTATTACACGATGATCAAGGCTTTAATAGTGTCCAATACAGCTTTTTTAATGCATCATGCTCACATATTCATCCTCAATAAACACCTAATATGGGATTAAATCTGCCACGAATTACCGAATATTAAGCTGATTTGTACTCATTTATATCAATTAAAGCTCTGCTTTAGGATGGTTAAGTGAATTTCTACTGATAACCCTGTGGTCCCTATTACTTCACCCGCCTTCGATTCACCCGCCGCCTTTGGCGGGGTCTGGTTACGTCACGGTCATTCACCTTGTTCCAGGGGTGATCACACCTTGTTTTATCCCGTGCGTGCACGGGGTCTCCTGTCTTCAAAACTATAAGAAAATTTGCTAAGGGGGATGAAAAGCAGGGTTGTTATCAGGTGGGGTTAGAATAAATTTTCCGCATGAATGACGATAAGCATATCAAACTGGTCATGCGCAATAAACGCGCTTACTATGAATATGAAATTATAGAGAAATTTGAAGCAGGCATTTCTCTCCACGGAACAGAAGTAAAATCAATCCGAGCAGGGAAACTCAACCTGGGTGATGCCTATGCAAGACCACGAAATGGCAGCATCTCCTTAATGAATCTGCATATTTCACCCTGGGAAACGGCCAACGATTATGATCAACATGACCCGACCCGCCCCAGGCTTCTATTGCTGCATAAAAAAGAAATTAGAAAATTGAGTCATGAAATTGAAGCCAAAGGGTATACGCTCTTACCGCTTTCTCTCTATTTCAAAGCGGGGAAATTGAAAGTAGAATTGGGACTGGCCAAGGGTAAGAATATTCATGATAAACGTCAGACCTCCTTGAAAAGGGATGCGGCTCGTGAAATGGACCGCGCCAGAAAATTCAGCCAATAATCAATCCGGAGAAAGACAGTGAAATTTCCACCCGTAAAAGAACAAATAGATATACTCTCACGTGGCGTTGAAGACTTTGTATCGCCAGAGGGCTTAGAACAGAAGCTTGAAAAGTCCCTTGAATCAGGTAAACCCCTTAAGGTGAAGCTGGGAGCTGATCCCAGTCGTCCCGATCTACATATTGGTCACGCCGTCGTCCTTAGAAAATTAAGACAGTTCCAAGATCTGGGACATCAAGCCATTTTAATTATTGGTGATTTCACGGCATCCATTGGTGATCCAACAGGTAGAAATAAAACCAGACCCAGTATAACCCTGGAAGAAGCCCGTGATTATGGCAAGTCATATCTGGAGCAAGCCTCCATCATTCTCAACACAGACAGCCTAGATGTGGTGCACAATTCGGACTGGTTGAATACGATGAACTTTTCTGAGGTTATCAAGCTGGCCGCCCAGATCACAGTGGCCCAAATGCTGGAACGGGATGACTTTTCGCAAAGGTATAAGGGAGGCACACCCATCTCTGTACATGAGTTTCTCTATCCGCTGGCCCAGGCACAGGATTCTGTTCATCTCCGTTCTGATGTCGAATTGGGTGGCACCGATCAGCTATTCAACCTGCTCATGGGACGTGAATTGCAGAAAAAATCAAATCAGGGCCAACAGGTCATCATGACATTACCCTTGCTTGAGGGTACTGATGGTGTGGAAAAAATGTCCAAGAGTTATGACAACTATATCGGTCTGTCCGATACACCTGCTGACATGTTTGGTAAAGTCCTCTCCATTCCTGATGAAATGATTATCAAATACCTCACCTTCACAACAAATCTTCCTATGATCGCCATCAAGGAGATTGAATCAAAAATGAAATCAGGGAAAAACCCCAGGGATTTCAAACGTCAACTGGGTCGCGAGCTGGTTAAAGTCTATTATGATGATGAGGCAGCCATAGCAGCTCAGGATGCCTTTGATCAATTGTTTATCAAAAAAGATATTCCAGATGAAATGCCTGAACTCACGGTAGCATCAGATGACGAGACCCTGTTGTCACTGCTCGATAAGAGCGGCATGTTCGCCAGCAAGGGAGAAATCCGCAGACTTATCAAGCAGAATGCAGTTAGTGTTGATGGCGAAAAAGTGCAGAATGAGTTTATGCCTTTTAATACCACGGGCAGCTTTGTGATCAAGGCCGGCAAACGCAAGTTTATCAGGATTATTCACAATTAGAACCAGAATCCTCACTTCCCAAACAGGTTGAAGGCAAAATTATGATTGAAATTCAGGGAATTACCAAAACCTACGACTCCATTGCGGCGGTTGCTGAACTTGATATGACGATTGAGGCAGGCAGGATTTATGGATTTGTGGGGCCAAACGGTGCCGGGAAAACCACAGCCATTCGTATGCTCATGAACATTATCATTCCTGACAAGGGGACCATCCTTTTTGAGGGGAGTAATCAGCGACCACCCTCAAATCAGATAGGTTACTTACCTGAAGAACGTGGATTGTATCAGAAGATTTCAGTATTTGAGACCTTGCAGTACTTCGCACATCTTAGAAATGTTCCTCACGCCAATACGAAAATAAAAGAATATCTCCAGCGTTTTGATCTGGGTGATCGCCTCCAATCGAAAGTCAGCGAACTCTCCAAGGGCAATCAGCAAAAATTACAATTCATCAATACCATCCTTCACGATCCCCAGTATATCGTTCTAGATGAACCCTTCTCAGGTCTGGATCCAGTCAATCAGCTCTTGCTCAAGGAAATACTGGAGAAAAAGAAGCAGTCGGGTAAAACCATCATTTTCAGTTCCCATCAAATGGATCAGGTTGAAAAATTGTGCGATGATGTTGCGCTCATCAATCGGGGTCAGCTTGTTACAGCAGGGGAGCTGGCAGCGATTATGCAGTCCGAAAGTGTTCAACGACTCGAGGTGAAGCCTGTCAATGAGAGTGATCTTTCCCATGCGTGTTTTTCTACTTTTAATTCAGAAATAGTGAATGGATCGGTCTTTATTGAAATTGACGGTCATTCCAAACAGGATATTATCTCTACATTGAATAAATCAATCGATTTGAAATCGGTGAAAGTCGCTGAGCCAAGTCTTGAGGAGATTTTCATTCACCTCGTACAGGGATCACAATCATGAATGCCTGGAAAATAGCCTGGTTCGAATATCGTCGCAGAATTCGCTCGAAGTGGTTCATCATTGGTACATTTGGTATGCCCATACTCATTCTGGGAATCAGCCTGGTGACCGGATACATGGCTGGTTCAGGTGCCGGAATCGAAACCAAAAGATTCGGCATGATTGATGAGACGGGACTTTATGGGGCACAACTCTCAGCAATTCTGGATCAAAAATTCGCTGATAAGGAGACACCTCCCTTCAGCATCGCTGTTTCCCAAGGCAGCTTTGAATCCCTCCAGGTCCAGTTCGATGCTCTCGTGAATGATAAAACAATGGATGGTTACTTCGTACTGCCCCACGATTTATTAAGCAATCCAACGATTCGCAATTACTCCAGATCTTCTTCCAACTTTCGCTCCACCGATATCATTGAGTCAGAGCTGAAAGAATTGCTTATCAAAGAAAAGGCCCACAATCTGGATCTTTCTCAAGAGGTCCTTGACGAATTATTTTTTGATATTGATGTGGCTCAATTTGAAATCGGTGCCTCCGAGGAGAGAGAAACAGAAGAGCTTATCGCCGACTACATCGCACCGTTCATATTTATGTTTTTACTTTTCCTGGGGATATTTACCGGGGGACAATTACTGCTTAGAGCCGTCCTGGAAGAACGATCTTCGCGGGTTATTGAGGTCTTACTCTCCACCGTTAGCTACAATGAACTCATGGGCGGTAAGATTTTGGGTCTTGGTTTGCTGGGACTCACTCAATCTGCTTTTTATCTTGTTGTGGCCTTTTTCGCAGGTAATTACTATGACTTATCCATTTTAACACCTACTATTGGCCTACTTTATTTCACGTATTTCATCCTGGGATATCTTTTATACGCAGGCATTTACATCGGTGTTGGAGCACTCTTTGATTCTGAGCAGGAAGCACAGCAGGCCATTCAGATAATTACCTTTATTGCCATTATCCCCATGGTGCTTTGGACCCTGGTTATCGAGAATCCCAATTCAACTCTGGTCAATGTGTTAAGCTATATACCCCTGGTCACGCCCTTTTTTATGATGATCAAGATAGCGGTAGGTGAAACATCTATTTTTCAGATACTTCTCACCATTATATTGATGTTAATCAGCGTGTATGGCAGCATAAAACTGGCAGCAAAAGTCTTTCGAACAGGTATCTTGTTGTACGGCAAACGCATCACATTGCCTGAAATTTATCGATGGATCAAAGCGTAGAATTTTTCATGAATTGAAATTCTTGACATACCTGAAGCTACATGTATCTTCTCCAGGTTTTTTAAAATTATTAATCGTTCGTCTTGGGAGAGATAATGGCTGAAAATGTAAAAGAATTTACCGATAGCAACTTCAATGCTGAAGTAATTGAATCAGATGTACCAGTATTGGTCGACTTTTGGGCTGTATGGTGTATGCCCTGTAAAATGGTAGCACCCGTTGTAGCTGAAATTGCCACTGATTACAATGGTAAGTTGAAAGTGGGTAAGTTAGATGTAGATGGAAATCCAGGAGTTGCTCAAAAATACGGCATTCGCAGTATTCCCAGTCTCCTCATTTTCAAAAATGGTGAAGTTGCTCAGATGCTTGTTGGCGCGGTGCCAAAGCCACAGATTACAGCCAAGGTAGATGCCGTTATCGGCTAGTCTCCTTTTAAATACTACATTACATAATGCCATCCTTCGGGGTGGCATTTTTTTACCCTACAGGCCTGAGTTTACTTTATATTAATGCCAATACCGGGGTGTCCGGCGACTCCTATCGTGGAGGTCGGGCTGAGAATAAACCCTATGAACCTGATCTGGATCATGCCAGCGTAGGGAGAAATTATGAAATGTTCCACCGCCTTACTTACCTTTATACTTTTACTTCAAACTTCAGTCTTTTCACAAGAAAGCACCATTACAGGTCACGTGGTAGATGCCACTACCCAGGAAGTCATTGTAGGTTGTGAAATCATCTCCGGTAGCTCTGGTACCATTACCGATGAATCTGGAGCATATTCGATTTCTGGTGAGCTGGATGAGCTGGTCATCTTTCAACATATCGGCTATAAAAACATGGAGTTGAAGACATCAGCCATACCTGAAACGGTCAACTTAGTACCCATTTTACTCAGGGGGGAGACTGTCAGCGTCTATGGCGGCCTCAGGACACAATCTCTCTTGGAATCAGAGGGTGGCATTACGGTGATCAGTAAGCGAGAAATTGCCCAGACCAGTGAGCCTCATTTTCAAACCCTGATCAACAACATCCCCAACTTGAATTGGGCTGGAGGGAGTTCCAGACCCCGCTATTTCCAAATTAGAGGTATTGGTGAAAGATCACAATTTGCCGGGGATGGTCCACCAAACTACTCCGTGGGCTTCAGTATAGATGATCTTGATCTCAGCGGAATTGGCATGTCCGGTCTTACTTTTGATGTCAATCGGGTTGAACTGTTCCGTGGTCCCCAATCATCCATCTATGGCCCCAATGCGCTGGCCGGATTCATCGTCTTACGTTCAAACGATCCCGGTCAAGATCAGGATGGTTATGTGACAGTATCTACAGGTAATGCCAGTACACTGAACATCGGAACAGCCTTTAACCTGCTTTCAGGTGCCAATCTCAAGGCTCGACTTGCTGCCTTTCGAGGGTACAGCAACGGATTTCAGTACAATGAACATCTTGATGATCATAGCACCAATGAACGTCTTGAAAGCATGGGTAGATTAAAGATTATCTTGACAGTCCAACCAAAACTTGAACTGAAGGCAACTCTACTCTCGGTTAATATGGACAATGGCTATGATACCTGGAGTCCCAACAATGCTGGCTTTACGACCTACACAGACAATCCTGGCCAGGACAGCCAATCCTTGAATGCAGGTGTAATTAGAGCCGAATTCGAATATTCCCCGCGAACTGCCATCTACTCAATCACAAGCTTATCTCGAGCTGACATGGTATACAGCTATGATAGCGATTGGGGGAATGATGAATTTTGGGCCGAAGCGCCATACAATTTTGATTCGGCGGTTGAGGGATGGCGGTATGACTTCTTTGACCAGGTGGCTCGTACACGTGACACCAAAACACAGGAACTGAGAGTCGTTCACAGCAGCACTGATGAGAAAGTTCAACTGATTGGTGGGACCTACTTCAAAAATCTTGTGGAGAGGGATGATGCAGAGGGTTACCTCTTTGGTGGTGATGAGTCGGCACTTGACAGCGAATTCCGCTTGAATAATCGTTCGGTTTATGCCCAAATAGACTATAGTCCTGTTGATAAGCTCACCTTCACATCAAACATTCGTGTTGGTAACCGGGAGACGGATTATGAGGATGACAAATCCACAGAGTTCAGCCTCAGTGATCAGCTCAATGGTGGCAAGATTGCCATACTGTATAAAATTGATCCCCGAAAAACAGCATTCATCAATGCAGCTCGCGGTTTTAAGGCAGGTGGTATCAATCAGCACCCACGCATCCTGGACATCAATCGACCCTTTTCTCCTGAGTATGTCAATAATTATGAAATGGGGTACAGGGGCATCTCCAACAAAGGCATGCTTTCAATTCTGGCATTTTATACAAGACGTATGGATCAGCAGGTCTCTCTATCCAGTCAGCAAGACCCCACGGACCCAAATAGTTTTACCTATTATATTGGTAATGCGTCTGAGGGATATGTCTATGGCTGGGAACTTGAATTTCGGAGAGAGGTGCTGAATCGATTCCAGATATCAGGATCCCTGGGATTATTGGAATCGAAAACTGAGCAGTATTCATTTGAAGTCGCACCGGGGCAGTTTGTTACCCTGGGCGATCGAGCATTTGCCCACGCACCGCGCTATTCTTATCGCCTAGGTATTGACTACAATGTGACCAGCAAAGTGGCTTTCCGCGCATCAATTGCAGGTAAGGATGAATTTTACTTTTCAGAGAGTCATAATCAGGTTTCCGAAGCCTATAGCCTCGTCAACTCAGGCATCACATATATGTGGTCAGAATCAATTGAAATCTCCTTGTGGGCTGACAACCTGATGAATACCAAATATGCCAGTCGTGGTTTTTACTTTGGACTGGAACCACCAAATTATGAAGATAAGCTTTACATGAGTTATGGGGATCCCAGGCATTACGGACTAACCATGAAGGTCAGCTTCTAACCTGAAACAAATTATATCACTATTTCTGGCCTTTAGCCTATGTTATAAGGTCAAATTGGAGTTTTTATGAAAAAGATTGATCTAATAGTTGGAATTCGTCCTGATTTTATACGTGCCTCAGCCTTACTGAATTCCTTTCAGGATTTTGAAGATGCTCTGGAAATTCGCATTATTCATACTGGCCAACACTATGACCCTGAATTGAGCCAGGATATTCTAGACCAGTTGCATCTTCCAACAGTGTCAGCCTATCTGGATATCAATGTGATTGAAGGTATTGGTAAGATGGCTTCCATCATGATGTCTTATGAAAATCAGATTCATATCGATAGACCTGATCTCGTCCTGGTAATTGGCAATTCAGACTCTGCACTGGCCTGTGCCATGGTCGCTTCAAGATCGCAGATACCTATTGCCCATATTGATGCCGGAGTACGCTTTCATGATAATCAACTTGTTGAAGAGCAGAATGATATGCTTATTGACAAATTGAGCAACATCCTATTTACTTCCGATGAAGAGCCTGTTATTAATCTCATCCGAGAAGGCTATGACAATCAAAATATCTTTGGAGTGGGCAATATTCGAGCAGATGCTGTATTTGCCAATCTGGGCTATGCAGAAGACAGCAATGCCTTAGATCGGTTTGGATTGGAAGAGAGTAGCTACATTCTGCTCACACTTCACCACGATCATGTTTTAAGCAATGTCGATTTTCTTGGTCCCTTTCTCACCATGCTTGAGAGACTTTCCGAGAAATTACGGATTATCATGATCTTACATCCCAAAACCCTGCAGCTACTTGAAGATATGCCAGAAGTTATGCTGGATCCCGGGGTCAATTTGCAATTTGTTTCGTCTCAGAACTACCATGACTATTTAAAGCTATTGAAGCATGCAGTTGTTGTGGTCACTGACTCACAAGGGCTACAGGAGGAATCCAGCATTTTAGGTGTTCAATGTCTCACAATCGGACATTCAAGCAATCGTCCTGTTACCCTTTCCAGGGGGACCAATACACTCATGGGATATGAGGTGGGTGATATCGAAGCCAAAATTATCTCCATCATTGAAGGTGATAAGATTGACGGTTTCCCCATTGATGGATGGGAAGGCAAGGCGGGTCAAAGAATTGCCAAATATATTTCGGAAATTGAGTAGTCAGCGCGGCAAAATTATAGTGGTGTTTTAGAAATATTTCTTTATTTGTATTTACCCAACAGAAATGAGTTGAAGATGATTCTATACAATGAGTAAATCAGAACATAAAATCCGCATTTTAATCGTCGAAGATGAGCGGCTATCAGCCGAAGATCTTTCCATGCGTATGGAACAGCATGATTTCACTGTTGTTGGTATCGCAGGGACAGGGCGCGAGGCGCTAAAATTAACTGCTGAGACCAAGCCAGATATCATTCTTATGGATATTCAGCTACGGGGTAAAATGAACGGCATTGAAGCTGCCAGGCTTATTCATCATGATCATGCGGTTCCAGTGATTTTTGCCACCGCCTATGGTGACGATGCTCATATCTCGCAGACTCTTCAAGATGCAGATCCCTATGGGTTTCTCCACAAGCCCATCGATGACCAGGCAGCTCATACCATGATCAGGATTGCACTTACCCGATTTGCCACAGATCAGATGATGCTCAGGGTCAATGAACTCCTCGGTATGAAGGATTCAATTTACAGCGGTCTTGAATCGACAAATAGCATTGAAGATATTTCAGAGCTATTGCATTCATCCTTTTCTCAAACTACAATTTTTAAAAAATTCTGGACGGTGCTCTGGTCTGAAGATGATAAAAACGCCGCGAGTCAATGCACTGGAATATCTGAAAAGGTATTTAAACAGTATCTGAAAAAGAGAAATCGGGAGAGTCTGGAAAATCAGGAAATGATGATTCCAGATGAGCTCATGAACTCCCTTGTTGAGGAAGATACCTATCTCATCATCATTTGTGGTGAAAAGAAGGTAGTGGGTCTTTTTGGATTTACCTGGAATTTAGGCATTCCAAATTTCCGCAGTGAATTTGCTGTCATCAAGGATGTGGCTCATCTTATTTCACAGAGCATAAAAAACACTCAATTAAAAGATGAACAGCAAAAAACTCAAAAGTTGGTGGCTGAATCAGAAGCACATATCAAAGCCATCGTGGAGCAATCATCCACGGGTATATACATTGTTGATCACAACTCTCATTTTGTTTATGTCAATGATCGCTTGTGCCAAATATTTGATCGTTCCCTTGAAGAATTGATTGGCACCAATTTTTCCGAACATCTCGGTCTTTCTCGTTCCAGAGTCATCAAATATTTTGAGGATAGACAGGCAGGTAAGGATGCTCCCAATGAATATTCCCTGGATATCATTCGACCAAACGGAGAGACGCGGGATATTCTGATTTCTGCCAATGCTTTCAAAGACAGCGAGGGCTATGTTAAGAACATTGGTCATGCTCTGGATATCACTGATCAAAATATAGCAAATCTTGAATTAAGGAAATTGAGTCAAGCTGTTGAACAAAGTCCTGTCATGACAATCATTACCGATGTTGATGGGAATATCCAATATGTCAATAGTGAATTCTTATCCAACATGGGATATAGCCTTGAGGAACTCATTGGAAATAATCCTCGTATTTATAAATCTGATCGTCATGATAAATCATTTTATGAGGAATTATGGCTCACCATAAAAGGGGGTAGCGTCTGGTCAGGCGAAATAGTTAATCGGAAACGAAATGGCGAAGATAGCTGGGGCAAGGTGTCCATTTCACCCATTCGTGATTCCCATGGTAACGTGACACACTTTGTGGGCTTGAATGAAGATATTACCAAACAGAAACGGGAAGAAGAACGCGCACTGAAGGATCAAAAACTTCGGGATGTTCTCTATGCCATTACCTCGGCGGCCATCAAAGCCAACGATGTTTCAAGTCTGTATGAGAAAATTTATCAATTCATTAGCGAGATTATTTCCAGTAGCAATTTCTACCTCGCTATGCTGAACAAGGAAGAGAATACCCTTTATTTTCCTTACGAGATAGATTCCTATAATTCAGAAATTCCAGAAAGCATTCCATGTAATCCAGAAACTTCACTTACAGCCCGCACCATCATTCAGCAAAAGACACTCCACGTAAAACAGGCTGAAATTCGTGAGATGAATGACAGTAATCAAGTCACTATTGCAGGGGCATTGCCCAGTGTCTGGTTGGGTATACCTTTAATAGTGAAAAATGAAGCCATTGGAGCCTTTGTACTGCAGGAATATGATGGTCTTACCCATTATGAGGAAGAGGACATAAGACTCCTTGATCTGGCAGCGGGACAGGTTGCCTTGACCATTGATCGGGCCAGAAAATCCAAGGCTCTAAAAGAGCTGGCCGCCGAACTTGCAAATGCCAATGGGATAAAAGAACTCCTCCTGGATGTCATCACTCACGACCTTCGAAATCCAGCTGGCGTGATCAGCTCTGTTACGGAATTATTGACTGCTGAGGATAGCTCGAATGAGATGTTCGAAGTATTGAAGGGAAGTGCAGAAAGCTTGATGGCAGTCATCAAGAACGCCACGGTTTTATCCAAGCTCAGCATAGGCGAAAATATCACCAAAGAGAAGCTTGATCTGGTTCCTATGCTGAAAAGGGTGGCATCCGAATTTGCATCACCGTTGTCCACGGCCTCCATGACTATCCATAGTCATCTTCCTGAATCCCTCATCATTGATGCCAATCCCATCATTTCCGAAATTCCCAAAAATTATATTGGGAATGCCATCAAATATTCAAAATCCGGTGGAAACATCGATATCATTCTCAGGGAGGAGAATGGAAAAATCACCCTAAGAATTGAAGATGATGGCAAACCCATTCCATCTGAAATGCGAGAATTTATCTTTGAACGAAGTGTTCAGCTCAGTGCAGGTGAGAAGCGGGGACGTGGTCTGGGTCTGGCCATTGTGAAGCGAATTGCTAAGGCACATGAAGCCAGAGTGGGTATCGAGGACTCATCATCAGGTGGGAACAGTTTCTTTTTAATATTTTAATCCAGCGATCAACCACTTAAATCTGTTTTGCCTTCCTGTTTGATACGAGATAATCAAGCGTATATTGCGCCCTATGATGAGATCTGAAGTTCGAAATTTTTGTATAATCGCCCATATTGATCATGGTAAATCTACCCTCGCTGATCGACTGCTGGAAGAGACCCATACACTTACTGACAAACAAATGATGAATCAGGTCCTGGATGATATGGACCTGGAACGCGAACGTGGCATAACCATTAAATCTCATCCCATTCAGGTCAAGTATCCAGCTCAGGATGGAAAAGAATATATTCTTAATCTCATTGACACACCTGGGCATGTGGATTTCAGCTATGAAGTTTCTAGAAGTTTGGATGCCTGTGAGGGTGCTCTGCTTCTGGTTGATGCTGCTCAAGGCGTGGAAGCTCAAACGGTAAGTAATGCCATGTTGGCTGTTGAGAGTGGCTTGGAAATTATTCCTATCATCAACAAAATTGATCTAGCGGCTGCCCAGATAGAGAATGTCAAATCTCAAATTGTAGATCTGCTTGGTTGTGATGAGGATGATATTATTCAAGCCTCTGCCAAAGCTGATATTGGTATTCATGAGATATTGGAAGCCGTTGTAGAGCGAATTCCTGCTCCGGAGGGCAATGATGATTTACCCCTAAGGGCTCTGGTATTTGACAGTACCTATGACTCCTATCGGGGAGCCGTGGCATATGTACGTGTTCTTGAGGGTCAGCTAAAATCCAGGGAAATAATGCGTTTCATGGCCAGCAAAGAAGAGTATGAAGTTGCTGAGCTGGGATATTTCAAGCTCAAAAAGATGAAGGGTGATATTCTCAGAGCAGGTGATGTTGGCTATATCATTGCGAACATAAAGGATATCAGTGAAATTGGTGTCGGAGATACAGTTACATCAGCCAAACATGGTGCAACTGAGGCGCTGACAGGCTATCGGGAAGTCAAACCCATGGTGTATTCAGGGGTATATCCTATCGTGTCAGATGACTATTCAAATCTGCGTAACGCGCTTGAAAAGCTCAATCTTAACGATGCCGCATTGACATGGGAGCCGGAAACGTCCGGTGCACTGGGCTTTGGGTTTCGCGTGGGTTATCTCGGCTTGCTACACATGGAAATTGTCCAGGAGCGTCTGGAACGTGAATTTGCCATTGATCTGATTACCACCCAACCCAATGTGAAATTCAAAGTGTTTCTCAAGGATGGGTCACATATTATGGTTGATAAACCCAGTGACCTTCCTGAATCCGGTGATATTGACAGCATTCATGAGCCTTATGTAACTGCCGAAGTATTGACCCCACCAACCTATATCGGCAATTTAATGAAACTCATTATAGATAAACGTGGTATTTATAAGTCCACGCACTACCTGGATGAGTCCAAAGTTCAGATATATTTTGAGATCCCGCTGTCTGAAATCATTTTCGATTTTTATGATCAGTTGAAAAGTACATCCCGGGGGTATGCCTCCTTTGATTATGAACCCATTGATTTTCGTAAGGGTGATCTGGTGAAACTTGATATTCTCATTGCCACTGAGCGCGTAGATGCGCTTTCGCAAATCGTACACCGGGACAAGGCCTACGACCATTCCCGCAAACTTTGCGCAAAATTGAAAGAATTAATACCTCGACAGCAGTTTGAAGTACCCATCCAGGGATCTATTGGACAGAAAATAATTACCCGCGAAACAGTAAGAGCCTTGCGCAAAAATGTAACCGCCAAATGTTATGGTGGTGATATCACTCGTAAAAGGAAGCTTTTGGAAAAACAGAAAGCTGGTAAAAAGCGCATGAAGCAAGTGGGTCGGGTAGAAGTTCCGCAGGATGCTTTCCTGGCTGTATTGAAGCTCAATGATTAATTAGTTCCCTCGGGGAATTCCAAAAGTTCCAGAAGAGTTTACATGGCAAAAAAAGTCTCTGCATACCGCCAATATCTAAATAGTTCAAAATCCCTTCACTATAGTCTGATACTGACATTGCCAGTATTGGCCATGTATGAATTGGGCACCATATTTCTCTTCAGAGACTCTTTCTTCGAATTAAGGAATAGCGGTGAAATTCTGTTGCGCAGTCTCTTTGAATCCCTGGGATTGACGAATCCACTCATGGTTTCCGGCATTTTGCTGATTCTATTTATAATCGTCATGGTACGCGGCTACAAAATTGAAAAAAAGCCTGGCATTCATGCCAATTATATCGTCTACATGCTGCTGGAAAGTATGTTCTGGGGAGCTCTCATCTTTATTGCCCTCCAACTTTTTACTCAGTTGCCTTTACAACTGATTACCATGGAAGAAAAATTATCAAATATTAATCTAGCTATCGGTGCTGGCATTTTTGAGGAACTCATTTTCAGACTGGTTGTCATCAGTGCCATCCTGGTTATACTCGAACGTGGACTCACCTTTGAATCTCAATATGCTATCCCGCTTGCCATTATTTTGTCTGCCATAATATTTGCTGCCTTTCATTTATTTATGGAGGTCTACAGCTTTCCTGTTTTTTCACAACGGGTAGTTGGAGGGATACTCTTAGGGAGCCTTTTTTATATCAGAGGCTATGGTATTAGTGTATATGCCCATATTATCTATAATTTTCTCATATTGGCAGATTCCTGGTAAACAATTATTCGTTTTGCCATTTGGAACGAATTGATGTAGTCTATCGTTTACCAGTCTGACAACAAACACGATGCTTAGAATATTTTATCATATCACCTACAGGACGAGGTAGTCATATTTATTGGCTAGTCATATTTATTGTTATCTCTCTGGCAGGTGGGCTTGGCTCAGTTGAAGGCTCGGACTCAACCACTGTTGCTGGATATGATCCTGATAAAATCGCCTATATCCTGGACAATGATACGCTGACATTTAAGCGGTTTTATTCAATTCAGCATTTAGTCTATGCACCTGTTGCAGACACTTCACAAACAATGCCGCCTAAAACATCAAAAACTGGCTCCCCTGAAAATGGACTAGATGCGGTGGGAAGCATCACCCGTGGCATACAGGTATCTAGCAATTCCTCTGTTTCGCTCCAATCAAGTATGTATCTCAAGATCAAGGGAAATTTGAGTGATCAATATACCGTCCAGGGAGTTTTAACCGACAAAACGTCTCCTCTCCAGCCCATTGGTAACACAAGACGCTTGAACGATTTTGAGCGCGTCATGATCCAAATTGATGGACCCGCATTGAATGCTTCAATTGGGGATATAGATTTGCGTCTGAACAATGGCAGATTTGGCAGGGTTGATCGTTCTATTGAGGGGCTTAGTGTAAAGACCAAATCGAAGAAAGGAGCGTTGAGTGGAGCGCTTGGGTTTAGCTATGGAGAATATCATCTGTTACAGGTTCAAGGGAAGAATGGCAAACAGGGTCCCTATCGGTTGTCCGGCAAAAATGGTGAGAAATTTATCATCATTCTGGCTGGCTCAGAAAAAATTAAACTGGATGATCGTTTGCTTATCAGGGGTGCAGATGCTGACTACATCATTGATTACAATGCGGCAGAAATTCACTTCACTCAGAACCACATTCTCTCTTCCAATTCAAGAATAAGTGTCGAATTTGAGTATGTGCCCGATATTTATCTCGCCTCCTATTCATTTGGGAAACAACTCATCAGTGGCGAAGTCTCACTCGGCAATAGAGTAGATTCTCCTTTTTTCATTTCCGCTGCCTGGCAGGATATCCGGGATGATCAGAACAACCCCCTTGGCAATGTTGAAGCGGATCAACTCCAGGAAATATTTGGTGATCTCGGTGCTGGTATATCTACAGCAGAGATAAGTGGCATCTTTCCTGATAGCTTGAATGGGAACTACAATCTGGAGGATTCTGGAATATTGGTCTTTATGGGTGATCAGCTTGGTGACTATCGGGTAGATTTCAATTTTGTCGGACTTGATAGGGGAGCATATCGTAAAGAACAGAATACCAGTGGGCAATACTATGTCTATGATCCGGATGATGGTGAATATCTCCCTGCACAACAATATGTAGCACCTCAAGCACTATCGGTCTTTTCGATATCGGGACACATAATGAAGTCTGGAATAGAGGCTGATTTAGATATAGGCATATCACATGACACGAAAAATTTATATGCCCAAGATGCGAGGGGTATTCCGAAACTGGCCTGGGATATCAATGGGGGTGTTTCCCGACCCCACTTTGAATTTCTCTATGGTGATAAGTATTATGAACCTGGATATGAGAGCCACGATGCGCTGGAAACATTGGAGTACTATCGTCGCTGGCACCTCAATGCCAGGTTGAGTGAAGAAGAACACCTCAGCTACGGTCATCTGCGATTGGGAAAGCAGAATTATCTCAAAACATCTGTTTCTCAGATGGAAAGATCCGGTTCGTTGGTAGGGCAACAGTTGCAAGTTGAAAGTAAAACGAATCCTTCCGCTCCTTTGACAGCTCAGTATTCAGCAACGATGACAAACCTTGATAGTACACTAAGTCAGTCACATAATTTCAGGACCGTTTATAGCCGTGAAAAAATTTCAACGGGCTTTAATCTGGATGTTGAAGATGGATCAGCCTCGACATTCTATACGTCTAACGACCATTTGAGTTCTGGAGTTGAATTTGGCTATACTCATTCTGATAAACATAAATTTTTGATTCAATATGATCGTCGACTGGATTATAGACTTTCCCTGGTGAACCAAACATTTTTGAGCTCTGAGAATGTAGACAAGTGGGCTGATCAGCGTCAGGATTGGATTTCTGAATACCAATTTAAAGATTTTCTCAACTCCCAGGGTCGACTCAACCTGAAGTATCGGGAACACAGAAGTGACAGTGGTTCGGTGAAGCAATATTATCTTGGCAATTTTCAAATGAGTGGAAAAGCTTTTAGCGATAGGCTCATATTTCAAGAGAAATATCTCCTGGATGAAGAACATATTCCTAAATATGACTACCATTATATTGAGGTTGATACTGGGTACGGTGACTATAGTTTTGATCCAGCCATTCAAGATTACATCGCTTTGCATGGGGGACGGTTTGTAAGACAACGTATTTTTTCAGATCGCGAAGAACAGGTCAGGAAGTATGACAATAAAACACGTCTTGAATACACTTCTGACGCCTATGGCAAATTGGATAAAATCGCCTTCAAAAGTCGATTTGGATACGAGTCCAAACTAAAGCAGGAGGTACAAAGCAGCACGACGATCCAGAACCAATCCCTGCTCAGCGTTGATGTTGATTTTCAGACGGGACAATCCTCGTATTTCACCAGAATCAGCTATTCAGGCAAATCCACTCGGAATAGTTCCACACTCTATAACTATGGCAATGAAGAGAATAAGTATTTTTCCCACGAGGTGGATGGTGCTTTGTTGTGGAATCCCCGGAATCAATCCAAGGTTGGGATCATTTTTGAATCGCGGGAACGTGAGCTTGAGTACAATGCGCTGGCGCATGAGTATTGGGTATCTTCAAGACCCTTTATCAATCATGTCCTGAAAATTTCCGCCCAACAAAAGCTGGAATTTGACCTCAAATATTCAATGGTTAGTGACAAACATCTCGATAAGAACTATGCCGAGCAATTTATTTATGCAAATCACTCCTTGAGATTTAGGCGTAGGGGCAGGGTAGATCAACAACTGTCCCTTTCGACTATTCAGGCTGATGTTCAGGCCATTCCATACTCTGTTTTTTCCGGTAGACAACCTGGTGACAATTGGAAGTATTCTATCAATGGCCGCTATACTTTTTCCAGCATGTTTCAGGTGTCCATGAATTACAGTATTCAAAAACGTGGCAATAATGCGAGTGAGCAATACTTACGTGTTGAGGGAAGGAGCCACTTCTAATGAAACCTCTCCTCATCATATCAATTGCACTTTCACTGTTGATTTCTATCCTTCACAGCCAACCTATTCGACTCGTGCTTAAACAATCGAGTGCATCCGATACCCTCATGGTTTCACCTGTACAGATCGACTCCATTTTAGACGCCAGGTTAAATGACTTATCAGCACAGGGCTTCTGGGACGCAGGGATTGAGTTGTCCACAGATTCAAAATTACCAGATCTCATCGAGGCTCGGATCCATCCCGGCGATCCCGCAGTGCTTGGATATGTGCATTTTTCAGGGCTGAACCAGAAAGGGTCGCGTTATCTGGAAAAGGAATTCAAAATGGGTCGGTCTGGTATATCAAGTGACTATTTACCTCTGGCCATACAAAGAATTAGGAATTTGGGTTACCAGGTGGCTGATGAGACCCAGCTCTCCAGAGATTCCAATGGCGAATACCATTTGACCTATAGGGTTAAGAATCATCCCGAACTTCAGGCACAGGGGCTGGCCAGCTTTAACCGGAGTGGAACAAGTGATACACTGGCCTGGTATGGTCAGATCAATGTGAATATTCCGAATTTTGACGGGAAGGGCAAATCGTTCGACTTTTCATGGGAACGCCTTAAATCAAATTCCGAATCCTTCAATTTGGGGTTTCAGTATCCCTGGATATTTGATTTGCCACTAACCGGTGAATTCCAGTTTGGCAGGGAGGTAGTTGATGGGAACTATCAAATTATTCAGACCCATCTTGGGTTAGGATGGGATATAGATTGGGACCGGTCTGTCTATCTTTCTTATGAGAAGAACGAATCCATCATCACTCACGAGGGGTCGTTGCTCTTTCCCCAGTGGAAAGCAGATAAGAAACGCCTCTTGGGTCTGGGGTATCAGCAATCAAGTCTGAACGTTCAACTTCATCGCGGGCTTTCCCTGAAAACCATGCTGTTTCAGGAAATCAACTTTGAACCGAAGTCGATCAGAAAATTCACTTTGCGTTCTGAGGCTGAAACCAAGCTTTTTAGTAAATTCTATGCGTCACAAAGAACCACAGCAAATATCCAAAACCATTCCATATCAACATCTGATCCATCCATACTCGTTCCATTGGGTGGGGTAAATAGTGTTAGAGGCTATGAAGAAGCCTTTGTAAGGGCTCCCAATACGGTTAGCATTCAGAACACGCTTCATTTTACGATGGGGAGTCAATCGCAAATCCTTGCATTCTATGATATTGGCCTGCATAATACTGATAATAATATTGAAGCCCTCCAGGGTTATGGACTGGGTGTTCAATTGCGAAGTGGAAGAGGACCTATCAGACTGATTCTTGCTTCTCATAAAGGAGTTAAATTGAGTAATAGTTTTTTCCACATTGAATATTCTGGAGGTATTTCATGGATCGATCGATAATTGAAAAGAAAATATTAGATACCTTCAAACGGAACCAGGGGCAATGGTATAAACCACGTGCCATCATGAAGGCTTCTCACATTAAAGAGAGGGATTACCGAACCCTCAAAATTCTTTTGCTGGATATGTACCGCAATGGTAAGATTGAACAAAAGGGTCGTCATCAGTATGCTTATAAACCCAAAATGCAGCAGAAGACGGGTATCCTTGCAGTCACATCCCGAGGCTTCGGATTTGTTGAACTACAAGATGGTAGTGAAATATTTATTCGTGCACAGGATATGGAGCATGCCTTTCATAAAGATCTCGTACGGGTTCAGATTCTAAAGAAGCAAAGGGGCGATAAACCTGAAGGGCAGATCATTGAAGTCATCAAAAGACACCAAACAGAATTTGTAGGTGTTTATCAACATGATCGATTTGGTGAATGGGTGGTTCCTGAGGATAAACGCCTCCGTGTAAGGTTTGCAGTCATTGGAGGCAATCCAACGACTGCCAGAGATGGCCATATGGTGTCTGTAGAGCTCGTTCAATGGGATGAAGGACATCCAGAACCACTGGTTGATATTAAAGACGTTCTGGGCTATCCCGGTGATCCAGGTGTTGATATCGCCTTAATTGTCCAAAAGCATGATTTACCGACAACATGGACTAATAAATCTATCGAACAGGCAGAATCCTATTCTGAGCAGAGTGTGCAGGAAGAAATCGCAAATAGAACGGATTTACGTCACCTCACCTGTTTTACCATTGATCCGGAAAGTGCTCAGGATTTTGATGATGCAGTGTCGATTCAAAAAACCAAGTCAGGCTGGACACTGGGTGTCCATATTGCTGATGTCTCTCACTATGTTGTCCCTGGAAGCCCGATTGACAGGGGGGCCAGAAAGCGCGGATCCAGTGTTTACCTGGTAGGTACAGCTATACATATGTTGCCAGAAAAGTTGGCTTCCAATTTATGTTCGCTGAAACCGCATATTGATCGGCTCAGTATGACATGTCTCATGGATATTGGAAGGGATGGACAATTCACTCGTTCAAAAATCATGAATTCAGTGATTCACTCAAATCAACGCTTTACTTATGAAGAGGTTGAGGACATCATCCATGGGAAAGCCAATAAATATTCAGAGGACATCCTTGAGATGGAAAAGCTTCGCAAGGTGCTCTTCAAAGACAGAAAATCGCGGGGAAGTATTGATCTGGATCTGCCAGAGCCCATCGTCCTATTGGATGAGACCGGTTTCCCGCATGACATTAAGCCATCCAAACGTCTAACTTCCCACCGATTGGTGGAAGAATTCATGCTGGCAGCGAATCGAGTAACTGCAGAATTTTTTGATGGAAAATTTGTGAAGGCCAAATTACCAGGCATCTATCGAATCCATGAAACCCCTTCTTCAGATGACATTTCCAAATTGCAGATGATTTTGGATCGTTTAAAGATTCCTCAAAAAATTAAAACACCTGTGAAACCAAAAGACTATCAGGTTCTGGTTGAAGCTGTAAGAGAGAGTCCCTATCGTCATTTTATTGAAAAAGTCGCCCTGCGCTCAATGACCAAGGCGAAGTATTCGGTAGAGAATAAGGGTCATTTTGGGCTGGCCTTTAAATCATATACCCATTTCACCTCTCCAATTAGACGCTATCCCGATTTGACTGTTCATCGACTCCTCAAGCAGTATGTGAAACAGGAAGGTGGCACGCCGCCATCACTGGCATCCCTTGAGAAACTGGCTGAGCATTGCTCGCAAAGAGAAAGGGTCGCTATTGAAGCGGAAAGGGATCATATGAAAATCAAACAACTCCAGTATCTCAGCAAACGCGTAGGTCAAGAATTTGAGGGTGTCATTTCTGGTGTTCTCAATTTTGGTTTCTTCGTAGAGTTGGCAGAGAGTTTTGTGGACGGACTTGTCCATGCCGGTAGTCTCAAAGATGATTATTATGAATATGAAGAGAATAATTTCTCACTCACGGGGAGGCGCACACGAAAGATGTATCGTTTAGGCGATCCCGTGAAGGTGAAAGTGACCTCGGTTTCCATATCTGAAGGGTTGGCAGATTTTGAGGTCGTAAGCAATTAAAGACTGTGAGAAATTCATACCGGTAATAAATTTATGCTTCGATTTATTTGAGAATATAGGGAAGTATGATTTATGAGAAAATTACACATCATTCAGTATCCATTATTGATATTACTGCTTGTTATAACACTTGTATCCTGTGAAAGACCCAAAGATAAAGCGATTGGATATGATCATGTCATTACGGTGGTTTGTGATGAAAGAAACTGGGAAGCATGTGAACCTATTCTAGCCCAAACACTTGGCAAGATTTATCATACTCCCCCCACAGAAACACTCTATACTTTTCAAAGAATCAGCCCTAATGATCTCAATACCAATATTTTGAATAAAAATTTGATGATATTGACTCGCCTGGAAGAAAAAAGTAAGGTGACACCACAAGTTCGATCCATGCTTCCAGATTCCACCATCAAACGGATACGACAAAATCCTAGAGGCATTTATTATCAAGGAGATGTCTATGCCACTGGCCAGGCTTTAGTCGTTGTGGTTGGCAAGTCCCTCGGTGATCTCAGGAACAGACTTGAAATTAATCAGGATCAAATCTTCAACTTTATTGAGCACAAGATGTTTGAACGGAGGACTGCCTTCATCTATCGTTCCGGTGAGCAATTCGAACTGGCGCAAAAATATTATGACCAGTATGGATTCTATGTGCGCATGATGCATGATTATGTTGAGATTGAAAACCGACCCAAGGATAAATTGCTTTGGCTGGGTCGTGATTTTCCCTATCGCTGGCTCACGGTTACCTGGGCTGAGCCTACTGATTCAACCCTGGAATATCAGTTGAATGATCTGCTCACTGAGACTTTTGGCCAGAAACTGAGAGATGTACAACTAAATAGGGATTACCTGGTTGGCGAGTCCTTCTGGTTTAAACAATATTCCGCGTACAAGTATTATGGTCTGTGGGAATCAAAATTGGAGGTCAAGGGTGGACCCTTTATCGCCTACGGCTTCTATGAACCAGTGAAGGATCGGATATATCTGATTTCAGGTCTTGTCAATGCACCAGATAGAGCAAAAATGCCCTATATCAGGCAGATGGAAACCATTATCAGAACGTTTGATACCGAAGTATTTGATGCAGATTAAGGACTAGATCAATTGAACCAAAGTGTGCTTATAACTGGGATTAACGGATTACTTGGACAAAATATTGTTCAAGAATTTCGACAAGATCATGAAATATATGGACTCGATTTAAATCCCGGAATCTTTGGAGCCTCAGAGCATATCCATGTTAATCAGATGGATTTGAATGACAATGACGCTTTGCGTGATTATATCAAGCAGATTAAGCCTGACAAAATGATTCATACCGCTGCATACACCAATGTAGACGGAGCAGAAGATGATCATGAGATTGCTTTTGCAGTCAATGCAGATGTCCCCAAAAATATAGCTGCCATCTGTCTTGAGTTAGATATCCCACTCGTCCATATATCAACAGATTATGTCTTTAATGGAGAATCCGGTCCGTATGCGGAAGATGATCAGCGTGATGCCAGAGGTAAATATGCTGAATCAAAACTTGCTGGAGAATCTGCTGTTTTAGAATCAGGAGCCAAAGTGGCTGTGATTCGACCCAATGTCATGTATGGTAATGGCGTACACCTAACCAGTAGTTTTGTGGAGTGGCTGGTCAACGAATTAAAAAATGAACGCTCCGTGCGAATTGTGGATGATCAGTATAATAATCCCACCTATGCGAGACGTTTAGCCCTGGTTATCAGAAGGGTTTTCGAACAAAAAGCTTGGGGAATCTGGCATTTTGGATCAAAAGAGGTGGTTTCGCGTTATACTTTTGCACTAAAAATTGCAGATATTTTTGGGTTGTCCTCTGCTTTTATTAATGCAATTTCCACGGGTGACTTGAATCAGAAAGCTCCTCGACCCATGCGGAGCGGTCTTATTTGTAATAAATTGAACAAAGCGCTGAAAATTCCTATCCTCAGGATTGATGAAGAATTGGCTCTGCTAAAGGAAGAAATGGATGTCTCGTAACTTAACAATCATCCCAACATATAATGAAAAAGAGAATATTCTTCTCGTCATAGACCGCGTCTTATCGCTTAATGTCAAAACAGACATTCTTATAGTGGATGATGGTTCTCCAGACGGAACGGCTGATCTCATAAAAGATCGTCAAAAGAATATGCCTGAATTGCATCTCATGGAACGTGCCAATAAGATGGGTCTCGGAACAGCATATATTGCAGGTTTTAAATATGCCATTGAACATGACTATGATACTGTCGTTCAGATGGATGGCGATTTTTCTCATGATCCGGAAGTTATTGAAACTTTCCTTAAAGAAATTGAAACCAATGATCTTATCATTGGATCTCGTTACTTGAATGGTATCAGCGTTGTGAATTGGCCTCTCCAAAGGCTCATGCTAAGCTATTTTGCCAGTAAGTATATACAGATGATCACCCGCATGCCTGTGAATGATGGTACCGGTGGTTTTAAGTGCTGGCGGGTTTCTTTTCTAAAACAGCTCAGCCTGGAGAAAGTCAGAAGTAGTGGCTACTCCTTCCAGATTGAAATGAATTTCAGGGCCTGGAGAAAAGCTCCAGACCGCGTCAAGGAAGTTCCCATCCTATTTGTTGATCGTACGGTCGGGCAGAGTAAAATGTCAAAAGCAATTCTTCGAGAGGCGATCTGGCGTGTCTGGTGGTTACGACTTATGGCTTTGTTGGGAAAAATTTAAGTCCTTTCTTAAAAGCCCAATTTTATGAAGCTCTCCATTGTTATTGTCAATTACAATGTAAAAGCCTTTTTACAGCAGGCTCTTGAGAGCATTCTCAAAGCTACAAACTCAATCGAAACTGAAATATTTGTTGTAGATAACCACTCTGTCGATGGTAGTATCGACATGTTGCAAGCGCAGTTTCCTCAAATTAAACTCATTCAGAATCAGAATAACCTGGGCTTTGCCAAAGCAAATAATCAGGCCATCAAACAATCGACAGGGGAATATGTCTGGTTACTAAATCCAGATACGCTTGTACAGGAAGACACCCCTCAAAAGCTGATTGGGGTCATGGAATCAGATGAACAGATTGGATTGTTAGGGTGTAAAATTCTTAATGATGATGGAAGCCTCCAATTAGCCTGTCGGAGAAGTTTCCCAACACCCTGGGTGGCCTTCACCAAAATGCTGGGTCTGGCTAATATATTTCCGAAATCAAAATGGTTTGGACGTTACAATTTGACTCACCTTGATCCCGACGAAGCCTATGAGGTGGAAGCTATCAGTGGCTCCTGTATGTTTATTCGCAGAGTTGCCCTGGAAGAAGTGGGAAGCCTGGATGAAAGCTTCTTTATGTATGGTGAGGATCTGGATTGGTGCTTCAGATTTGGACAATCCAGTTGGAAAGTTTATTACACCCCTGACACGAGTATCATCCATTATAAGGGTGAATCATCGAAGATCGCCTTGTGGGATACCAATACGCACTTCTATCGTGCTATGGACATCTTTGCCAGAAAGCATTTTAAATCATCTTCCAGATTTCCCATTCACTGGGTATTGAGGTTTGGGATATTCGCCAGATATATTCTCTCTGTTCTGAGTAAAATTAGTCAGAATGCCGCGTCTTACGTGCTGGACCTCTCTGGACTTCTTCTTATTACTCTAATCGCCATTTTTATCAAGTTCAGAACCTTTGATGTTCTAGAACAATATATATATGTTCTTCCCGTCTATTTGGGATCCTGGTTAGCCGTAATCACAAGCTTAGGATTGTATAGAACTTACAAGTATTCTGTGAGTAGATCCATTCTGGCTGCAACTTTGGGTTTCCTGATTAATGTGACGCTCACTTACTTCTTCAAAGATTATGCATTCTCCCGAATCGTGATGCTAATCAGCTATTTTGGAGCTCTTTTCTGGATTCCCGGATGGAGAATAATTGCCTCTTCACGACGGACCGAGAATTTTGAGTTAGGCACACAGAGAACTCTGATTATAGGGGATTTTGAAAGTGCCAGTGATATTTTTTCACGTCTTATGACCAATCTAGGTCTGGGATATACGCCCGTGGGGATCGTGACCACTGATGGAGCGGATCATGTTGATGATAGAATTATTGGTCATCTCGATGATTTACTCGCTCTGGTACAATATCATCGAATAGATGATGTGATCTTCACTTCGGACAATGTGGAGTTAAGCCAGATTTTTGATTATTTGCCCACCTTAAGTCAGCAGGGCGTAAAGATCAAACTGGTTCCAGGGAACCTTTCCTTTATTGTGGGCAAATCTACAGTAGAAAATTTGCAGTCTGTTCAATTTGTAGATATGGATTTTAAATACTATCATACTGGATCACGCATTGTCAAACGTTTGGAAGATTTGATCATTGCTCCCTTGCTTTATGTTATTCTGAGACCTTTTCAGGGTTTTATGGTTCGATCCAGATCGATGTCAACTGTTGAAATTCAGATTAATAACAAAACGTATTCTGCCCATAAAATGCCTGATGGCCAGGTCTCATTATGGAGCAATTTAAGCTTGCTTCCCCTTGTGATTCGGGGAAAGTTGAGCCTTGTCGGATCCCCAATTGATCTGATGGATAAAGGATGGGATATAAAACGTGGCATTTTCAGTCTTGAATCCGTGCGAGGGGGATCTCAACTCAGTGAGGATGAGAGATATTCATTGTTGAATTATTATCTTCACAATCACTCCGTCCTCCTTGATTTCGAAATTATTATAAAAGCCTTCTTAGGAAAGTAATATGGGTAAAACAGTTTTAGAGTTCGAAAAACCAATTCACGATTTGGAACAAAAGATCATTGAAATGGAAATCATGTCTGGCGATTCAAATGTGGATATGAAAAAGGAGATTAAAAGACTCCGCAAAAAACTTGTTGAACAATCAAAAAAGATAAATAGCAACCTTACGCGCTGGCAGCGGGTGGAATTGGCCCGACATGCAGATAGACCTCATGCACTAGACCTTATTGACCTGATGTGTGATTCATGGGTTGAATTACACGGAGACCGCCTTTTTGGCGATGATAAAGCTATTGTGAGTGGCATTGCTCGTATTGATGATAGACGATTGATTATTATCGGTCAGCAAAAAGGTCGCTCAACAAAAGACAACCTTTATCGAAATTTTGGAATGCCTTATCCAGAGGGCTACCGGAAGGCGCTACGCCATATGAAATTGGCTGAAAAGTATGGCTTGCCGGTGGTCACCCTGGTTGACACCATTGGTGCCTATCCCGGTTTGGAAGCTGAAGAACGCGGACAGGCTGAAGCCATTGCGAGAAATCTTTTTGAGATGAGTCATTTGTCGGTGCCCATCATTGTGATTGTAATTGGTGAAGGAGCTTCTGGCGGTGCCTTGGGAATTGGTGTAGGGGATAGACTCATCATGCTGGAGAACACTTGGTATTCAGTCATCTCACCTGAGGGTTGTGCATCTATTCTATATAGAGATGCCACACAAAAGAAAAAAGCAGCTGAAGCCATGCGTGTGACGGCGGCAGATCTCCTGGAGATGGGGATTGCTGATAGAATTATTGAGGAACCCCTGGGCGGTGCCCACCGCGATTACAAGGGAACTGCGAAAATATTGAAGGATGTCATCCTCGAAGAGTTGGGCAATATGTCCGACATATCAAGTGAGGATATGATCGCAAAACGGATTGAGAAAATTGACAATATAGGTGCCTGGGAAGGCGAATGATCCGTTACGACTACCACTTTAAAGTTCGGTATAAAGATATTGACCAGATGGGAGTCATGTACTACTCCCGGTATTACGAATATTTTGAAGCTGCTAGAACGGACATGATGCGCAAAATGGGGCTGACTTATAAAGCTTTGGAAGCGGAGGGCATTATGATGCCTGTCGTGTATAGTGAATCGGATTATTTCAAAGGTCCTGAATTTGATGACCATCTCACATGTATTACTGAAGTTATTGAATGCCCAAAGAGCCGGATGGAAATCCAATACACACTCATTTTGGATGATGAACCAGAAAAAGTTTTAAATCGCGGAAAAACTATCCATGCCTTTGTAAAGATAAACGGCAAACCAACACGAATGCCAGATTCATTGAGGCGCGTTCTGGAAGAAAAATGGAAAACCGGGAATGAGTAACGAATTACTATTTTTTATCCAGACAATTATTGGTTTGGGCATGGTCCTGTTTGCATTTCGCATGGGGAAGAACTGGCTCTATGCTTTGATTGCTGTCAATTATGTTCTGGCCAACATATTTGTTACCAAAACCATTACACTCTTTGGGTTTGAAGCAACGGGTGGAAATGTTTTATATGGAGCTATCTTTCTCAGTACGGATATTCTTTCCGAGTATTATGGAAAAGCTGCGGCAAGAAAAGGTGTGTTCATTGGACTGGGAGCCACCTTGTTCTATCTGGTCATGTCCCAATTCATGATTACCTATGAAGCGAGTCCAAATGACTGGGGTGCCTCAGGGGGAATGGATACTATCTTCAGTTTTGCACCAGGTATCGTTTTGGCCAGCGTGATAGCATACCTTGTGTCCCAACTTCATGATGTGTGGGCATTTCACTTCTGGAAGGCAAAATTTGAAGGGAAGTTTCTCTGGGTGAGAAACAATCTGTCTACAGCTTCCAGTCAATTGATTGACTCAATCACATTTGCTATCCTCGCTTTTGCTGTTTTCCCAAGGTTACTGCTTGACCCTGATAGCGTCTTACCTATGTCTGTGGTCTGGGAGATCGTACTGACCACTTATATTCTAAAACTCATCGTCGCTTTTATTGATACTCCATTTATCTATTTTAGTATAAGATTTAGCCCAAAGCACGAATTGAAATAACTGTACATCACTTTTCATTTGTCCTGGGAATAGGTACGTTTATATTTGCGCGCTTTTTCAATACGGAGACGTGGCCGAGTGGCTTAAGGCGGCGGCTTGCTAAGCCGTTGTACGTTTTGGCGTACCGTAGGTTCGAATCCTACCGTCTCCGCATTTTTTCCACTTTTCATGTAGGAAAAATGATGCACTGCTACACTGGAGGTGTAGGCTAATTGGTAAGTCAGCGGTTTTGAAAACCGCCGTCCGTAAGGACTTGGGAGTTCGAGTCTCTCCACCTCCGCATCCATGTCATATTTTACTTATATCCTTCGGAGTAAGAAGGATGGTCGCTTTTATATAGGATCAACTTCTGATCTGAACCGTCGACTTCACGAGCATAATTCTGGCAAGACTAAGTCCTTGCGATTTAGGAGACCTCTAGATGTTGTTCATGTAGAGCAATATGAAACTCGAAAGTTAGCGGAATCCCGTGAGAAGCAAATAAAATCTTATAAAGGTGGGGAAGCTTTCAAGAAATTGATGGAAGGGAGTTCGTCCCGCTGATAGCCACCGCAAATGCGGGATTCCGGGATTCGCTATGCTCAGTCTTTGTACCCCGCCAACGGCGGGGCCACCTCCGCTTCAAAACAACACTTCTTAAACACCCGAATTAAGAGGCTGTGTGAAAACGGGCTTCCAATAGCGGATTAATTGTTGGAGGCTTAAACGTGTAGCTAATCTGCACATTCGTAACATTTTGATAATAATCAAGATAAGTTACATTTATGGTTGTTTTCACACGAATGATAATTAACTTAACATGTTGATAATACATGAGATAGTAACCATTGGTGTTTCTTTTATTGTAGTGAGTTAATTATGCATTATATCTCCC
>Ga0307991_1000391_pt1 | contig 31892 bp, 29 predicted proteins | sample EllFjometagen131_FD_203146 | JGI IMG/M metagenome (GOLD analysis project Ga0307991, IMG submission 203146) | Marine microbial communities from Ellis Fjord, Antarctic Ocean - #131 | ecosystem: Environmental > Aquatic > Marine > Unclassified | place: Southern Ocean | collected 2014-10-08 | reverse complement strand
AGCACAACCAGGGCATCAACAGCGCGTACCGCTCCATCCGGTGATATCAACAGCGGGTTTATATCAATTTCCGTAACTTCAGGGAAATCGATCCCGATTTTAGAAAGCCCCATCAGTGCCCGGGTCAGTTGAGCCTTGTCGACGGCCTTTTCACCCCGAAATCGATCTAAAAGTTTTTGTGCCCGGATTTCATTGATCATTTCAACAGCGTCTGTTTCCGTTAACGGGGCAAGCCGGAAGGAAACATCGGCAATCGCTTCGGTCAATATTCCGCCGATGCCGAACATGATAACCGGTCCGAACTGATGATCCTGAAACAAACCGGCCACAAACTCCCTTTTCCCCTCAACCAGGGGCTGAACCAGTATCCCGTCCAGTGCATCGCCTGCTCTCTGTTTAATGTCACCGACGGCTTTTTTTACGGCATCTGGATTTGCAATATTCAGGTGAACCAGGCCTTGCTCGGTTTTGTGTAAAAGTGCGGTACCCAACCCTTTGAGAACCACCGGGAACCCGATATTTTCGGCCTGCCGTATGGCTTCTTCGACATTTTTTGCCACGGTTTCCGAAATAACAGGGACATCATATCCATTCAGCAGTTGTTTTGATTCTTTTTCCGTAAGGGTGGTTCTGCCGTTGCTTATTGCTTTTTTTAAAAATTTACGAATATCCACGTAACCTTCCTTCCTGGGTGTTTTTTAAAAATTAAAATTACCTGAAACCACCCGGGCAGGTCAAGCTTTATTGAGGATCAGCCATGCATTAGGGTATCAGTGTGCTTTCCCATAATGTCTAGGAATGAGTAGATTTTTCCAAAATCAAATCATGCGAAAAAATGAATAAGGGCGTGTGTTTGATATCCCGAAGGTTATATTTTTTGCGACTTTTAGGCGCCTTTAAACAACATCGCCTCCAATTTCCACCAGTTATTCCTTGAATCATACCGGCAAGTGTATTAAAGAAAAGGAACCGGTTTTCATAACATCAATATCTGGACATTCCCGTACTTTTTTCAGGAACAGAACAGACGTTTGTATAACCTTTTGAATGGGCAGGTTAATTATGAGCAATATGCGGCATTATTTAATGTTGATGATTATTTATCTTGCCATTGTGGCAGTGGTGTGTACGTTTTTGTTTATCCCTTTAAAAACAGCCTTCATGACCAACTGGACATTTAATCTGGTCATTCTTTTCGCTTTCTTTGTAGGCATCGGCATCAACATGTACCAGGTTCTGCGCCTTGAGCCGGAAATCAACTGGATGAAAATTTATCGTACCGGCGATATCGGCCTTTCGGTAGCCGAGGGCCCCCGCTTTTTAAAATCTCTAGCAATGCATTTAGCCGGGACTACAAAACGCCGGTTCAGTCTTTCCGCTCTTTCGTTGCAGACCGTACTGGAGGGTATCCGAGGCCGGTTGGACGAGTCACGAGAAATTTCCCGTTACATGATCGGACTGCTCATTTTTCTGGGACTTCTCGGCACTTTCTGGGGGCTGTTGGGCACCATCGGTGCGGTGGCCAACGTCATCGAGGGCCTGCAGGTGGGCGATGGTGATTTTGCCGCAGTTTTTATCAAACTGAAAGCCGGTCTTTTAGAACCAATGCACGGTATGGGCACAGCCTTCAGCTCATCCCTGTTCGGGTTGGGGGGATCCCTGGTCCTGGGGTTTCTGGATCTCCAGGCAGGCCATGCCCAAAACCGTTTTTTTGATGAACTGGAGGAATGGCTTTCCGGGGTCACCCAGTTGATCGACAACCCGGAGGAAGAAAACGAAAATTTGCCGAACACCCGGAATTTATTGCAAAATTCTAAAGAGGATCGTTAATGCTGACCCGTACCAGCCGGTTTAAAAACAATGTCAATGTCTGGCCGGGATATGTCGATGCCCTTTCCGCCCTTTTGATGGTGGTTATTTTTGTATTGCTCATTTTTGTCCTGGCCCAATTTTTACTGAGTGAAATTCTGTCCAGTCAGGAGAGTGAACTGGCCACCCTTCACCGACGTCTGGCGGAATTAAACGAATTGCTGGGTTTAGAGCAGGGCAAATCCGTACAGCTCACCGCTGAAATTGCCAATCTGTCCAGTCTGGTTGGTGCGCTTACCCAGGAGAATGAAGACCTTGATCGCCGTATGGCGAATTTGACCCGGCAAAGCACGATGGATCGTGAACAACTCCAGACCCAGTTGTTGACAATGGCCAGCCTGCAGGAAGACATCAATGCCCTGCGCCAGGTACGCGATGATCTGGAAAACCGAATTGGTGAACTATCCGGGAATTTGCAATTATCAAAATCAGAAGCAGGTGCCTTGAGGGACCGCTCCATGGCCCTGATCGCACGACTGGCAGATGAGCGGGAAATTACCCTGCTGGCTCAAAAAAAGATCGATAAAAACGAAATTCGCATCCAGGCACTAAACGCGGTTGTGGGCCAGCAGAAAAAAAATATCGAGGCAGAACGCACACTTTCGGCTTCGGCACGCGCCGAAATAGCCCTGCTCAATCAGCAGCTCTCCAATTTAAAAAAACAGCTGACGGAAATCAGCTTGGCCCTGGCCAGCGTTGAAAAGATAAAAACAGCCCAGGCAGCAGAGATAAAAGATTTAGGCAAACGCCTGAACATTGCGCTGGCCCGGCAGGTAAACAAACTGGAACGATATCGGTCTGAATTTTTTGGCCGTCTGCGCGAGGTGCTGGGTGATAATCCCAATATTCGTACCGAAGGCGATCGCTTTGTCTTCCAGGCGGAACTGCTCTTCGAATCCGGATCGGCTGATTTAGGTGATGACGGAAAGGTTCACTTGGCCAAACTCGCCGCCACATTGCAGGCATTGTCTGTAAAAATTCCCAAAGACATAAACTGGATTTTGCGTATCGACGGCCATGCCGACAGGATTCCCATTCACAATCGGGAATTCGCCTCCAATTGGGAGCTTTCCACAGCTCGTGCCTTATCAGTGGTACGTTATCTGGCCAGCCATGATATTCCGCAAAAACGTATGGCAGCCACAGGTTTTTCCGAATTCCATCCGCTGGATACGGCGAACACCACCGAAGCGTTTCGCAAAAACCGACGAATTGAAATCAAACTGACTTCCCGCTGAGGCAAGGGGGAATCAATCAGGCAAACCATCTCCTTAACTTAACGATATGGCATTGTAATATTTTACGGGTTCAAGGGAAAAGTGCCCGGCACTTCAGCATCGTACCGGATTCAGCATGCCTGGTGGGCTGTGGGCCAATGCCATAAAGGAAAAAATGAAAGATATCCGCATAGCAGCCGTGATCACATGCGCTCCGGCCGGCAAAATCAGCGATAATTTTAATCGCATGGTTTATTGGGCGGGCCGTGCAAAGGCTAAAGGGGTAAAAATCATCTGTTTTCCGGAGTTGAATATTACCGGTTATATCACCAGCCCGGATGTTTTTGAATATGCCGAGCCGGTACCCGGACCTAGTGCACTGAAACTTGTTGATCTGGCGGAAAAAGAGCAGATTACAATCCTGGCCGGAATTGCTGAAAAAGATACCCGGGGCCGCATATTTGCGACGCACATAGTGGCTGAGCCCGGTAAAAAAATTTTAAAATACAGGAAGCTGCATATCGCCCCTCCGGAAATCGGTGTATATACACCCGGGGAATCCATGCCTCTGTTTAAGGTAGGCGGAATCAAATTCGGCATCGGATTGTGTTATGATTCCCACTTTCCGGAACTTGCCACTCAGATGGCCTTAAAAGGCGCCGATCTTATTTTTATGCCGCATGCTTCGCCCAGGGGAACTCCCAAAGAAAAATTCAGCTCCTGGATGCGTCATTTGCCGGCGCGCGCTTTTGACAACAGTGTTTTTGTGGTGGCGTGCAATCAGGCCTGTGAAAACCGGAAACAGATGCAATTCCCCGGTATTGCGGTGAGCATCGGACCCTCCGGTGAAATTATAAAAAAGGACATCAGCGGCAGGGAAGGACTGCTGACAGTAGAACTGAAAGCTGAAACCCTGAAAAAAGTCCGGGAACATCGGATGCGTTATTTTCTGCCCCGGAGGCGGGCGGATCTTATGAATCTGTAGATTTACCTGTAGACCGGAACGGAACCAGTTGATACATTTTATCAGACCGTTTGACACGCATGCCTAACGTTGTAATAGTCTCCAGCAAGGACCGGCCAAAGAGAAAATCGGTCATATCCTCACTCACACCGGACTTTTCGACTACCAGACGACGGATTTGGGTATCATACTGGATTATTTCAAGCAGGTTCGTAGCTGCCGCATTTTTACACCCCGGATCCATGTTCTGCACCATACCCTTGATCAGGGCATAATCACAGCGCGCTTCATGCGTTTCAATCAATCCCCAAAGCCCTTTGACGCCGGACATCAGATGTCTGCGGGTAAGCCTGTTTTCAGCATACATATTTTCAATGGCCCTCGTATCCCAGCACTTGAGTACACGGCATTCAATGGGTCGGTTGGCATAAATTTTACACGCATTAGTATTTTCATCATAAAAAATACAGGACCAGGTAGTTGCCCGGCCCTTGATTTTAATAAGCTCACCGGTCACCGGTACCAAGTGTCCCTTTACATTGTCATAAGCTGGTTCACCCTTGCGAAGGGTATACAGATATCGGGTGTGAATCACCCCGTTTTCCACCAGAGACAGATCCTTGATGTGCAGCGCCGGCCCGCCTTTTTTGCAGCAGGTGCCGCAGCGTCGACATTCTGAAATCAAAATGATCGATTTTGAAACAGCAGGCATAAGGGGCTTCATGTATTTATCTGTTAAGCCTTGATGGGTGCGGCCTGTTCAAACGACTTCCGCCCGGGTGAATCCATAAAATGCATTTTTACCTACAGGGACTTGCCAAGCAGGTAAGCTTCGTATTTTGTATCGCTTTGTTGATATATTTCAAGCATGGCTTCAAATTTTTTTCGGGCACTGTTTTCCTTCCAGCTTAGCCAGCTTTCCATATTCTCCCAAGTACCGATTACCAGCACTTTATTCGGATCTTCCGGATCCAGCAGGGTTTCACCTGAAACATAACCCGCTCGATTCATTGCGCCAGCTCTGAATTCGGTAAGAAGGGCATTGATTTCCTTGGTCTTGCCTTCTTTGAAATGTCTTTTGATCAAAATTTTAACGAGCATATTGACCTCCCTTCAGCCTTGCCTGTTATAGCCATAAGCGGTAAAGACGAATATTTTCCGATTTTTCCCGCGTAACTTAACTACTGCCCGTCTATAAATGGTCTTTTTGCCCAATTCCATCGTTAGGCGGAAAAAATGATTCTCGGAATATCAAACATATGCCTTAAGGTTATTTTTGTGCATGCCTTGATCTTGAACAAAAACCCTCATTTCCGAATGAATATTAGCTAAATTATACGCCATCTTATTCGGTTTGACAACCGCTTTCCCGATCCGGTTCCATCCGGGCAATCTCATTTAGAAAACGACAGGGCGCTCATATGGCCGGCGGGAATTTTGCAAAAAATGTTTTTATTGACACAGTTTCATCAAAATATATATTAAATTAATAACATGGTTCATTATAACTCAAAAGTAGTTTGCACTGATAGAATAAAGTGGCTGTACCGGTATTCAGGGTTCAAACGGTCGAATAGGGTTGTGCCTGAACCTTTGCGCCGGATCAAAGATAAACCTTGTCGCTGAAAGGGATCGATTGATGGACGGAAAAATTCGCAGGGATATAAAACCTGGAATCGAAGTGGATATCGTGCTAAAAAAAGATCAGCGCAGTGGAACGCTGACCCGGGGCATTGTCAAGAATATACTCACCAAATCACCCAGCCACCCCCACGGAATAAAGGTCCGTCTGGAAGATGGGCAGGTGGGCAGGGTAAAAAAAATTTTAACCTAAACCGGCAAGCCAGAACCAAATTGAATACTGAAAAGTAAGAATTTCAGTATTTAGATACACCCCAAAAAACAATGGCCCCATTTTTAAAAAAATCAGTCCGAGTGCTTTTTTTTATCGTGCTGCTCATCTGCATGGCGGGCAGTGCATTGCTTGTGCTCCAGGCGCTTTTGCCGGGTTTGCTGGAATCAAAGCTGCTACCTGAACTGTCCGGCCGTATGGGAATTCCCAATCTTGACTGCCGCATCATTCGTATCGGATTGACAGGTGCTGATCTTGGGTCGGTGACAACAGGTTCATCCGGGACACCCGCCATCTCCATTGATACCCTTCGGGTCAAATATGGGCTCTTTGAACTTTTCAAAGGCAGGGTTCAAAATGTGCGCTTAAACGGCGTCCGTTTACAATGTACTTTACATAACGGAATTTTCTCCTTTCCGGGACTGGATTTTAAATCCATGGGGGGCCGAGGACAACCGAAATCCGGCACCGTCAACGGCACCAGGGTTTTTCCGGCCGAACACATCCAGGTACGCAGCGCCATCATGGTTCTCACATGGCAGGACACGCTTTACAGAATCCCTTTTGAACTCGATCTGCGCCCGGAGGAAGGCAGTCCTGGCAAAATACAGGGACTGCTGCGGTTCTATCCCCGGGGCCAGGCCCTTGGCCTGGCCATCAGTGCGGATACTGGAAATAAAAAAAGGACCGCGTTCACCCTGCAAGGGAAGGACATCGATCTTGGGCGGTTTACAGATATCAGCGATGGGATTCCCGGACTTGGCCTGAACGGCAATGTTGATATCAAGGCAAGTGCCGACATTGCCGTTTCCCCCTTTTTGATAAATGCCCTGAATGCCGAGGTGACCTGGAAAAATGGAAGCGCAACCCTGCCAAGCCTGAAAATAGCAACCCGGTCTCCTTCAAACAACGCTCCTGAACATTTAAAAATTCATTTAAACAAAAAAAATAAAAGCAAATGGCACCTCAATGCGGACCATTTTTTTATTGTCTCCCCTGCTCCCATAAAACTATCTGACATCTCTTTTTCACTGGATACAAGGGGAGAAAAATATACGGCCGAAGGCCACTTCAGGTCCGAATTTACAAAAAACAACGGCCCGGTGATCCTGACAGCCCCCGTTAAAACCCTCTGGGATATTCTGGCCGACGTTGAAAAAAATGGAAACTGGTCTGCCAGAATTGCAAATACCGTTTTACCATCGTCAGGTGGCTGTTCTTTCGAAATCGGAAAAATTAGCCTGAGCAGCACGCTGCCGCTCCTGACGATATCAGGTGCCGGTACCCGTCACAGCGGCGATGCAACCTGGCAGCTATCTTTGAAGGATGTGGCGCTTAAAAATCCCGATGCCGGGATTGAATGCCCTGCTTTGCAGATAAAAGGTCGCATCGCCTTCAATCAAATTGAGGGAGAAACCCGCCTGACAGCCACTGCAGATGCCGATATGTCCCGGACCCGCATCAGCAGCCAAAAAATTCAAAACCAGACGCGTCAGACCCAACAATACCAAATCCATCTGCCCCGGCTTTATGTTTCAGGCGAGATTCAAAAAAAAGGATCGAGCAAACCGCAAATTACCGGTATGCTTAAATTTTCTAAAGCAACGCTTGATTTTATGGAACCCCGTATTCGATTGCAGGGCATCACAGGCAAGATCCCATTTGAATGGCCCGCGGCAACATCTCAACGAAATGGCAGTTTTTCCATTTCGGACATCCTCTACCGTGATCAATCCCTGGGGACACTGAAAGGGTCGGTCCGTCAAAAAGAAACCGGCGCCGTCTTTTCGACGGTTCATAACAACTTGCTTCTGCCCGGTCTTAAATTTTTTGCATCCGGCAGGTGGCACCTGGAACCCCAAAAAGACCGCCCCCTTTTCGAAATTAATTTCAGCGTTCCGGACTGGCACCCGGCCGGAGGATTCGACCTGGCAAAAATTCTACCCGGGGCAAAAGGGATTGTGGCCGGCGGCCATCTGTCAGCCAAGGGGAAACTATTTGTCGCCTCTTCCGGGCTGGCGGGTTCGGCCGCACTTGCCCTGAAACAGGGGTTTGTACAAATCGATACAAAAAAAATGAGCGTAGATGGGATCGACATGGCCCTTTCGTTCCCGAAACTGCCGTCCGTCAGAAGCGATGGTGGACAGTCGTTTGAATTCAAACGAGCCGTTTTTGGAGACATTACGGTTAACCATGGAAAAATAGCGTTTCAAATAGAGCACGGCAATACCCTGCTCATTGAAAAAGGCACCTTTGCCTGGTGCGACGGAAATATCGACGCCCAGTCTTTGAGAATATCTCCCGGCACCAACAATTACCGGTTTATCCTCTATTGTGACCGGTTACAGATAGCACAACTGCTGGAACAGCTGAGTGCGGTAACCGCTGAGGGCAAGGGGACAGTCAACGGCCGAATTCCCCTGGAATACGAAAACGGAAACCTGCACTTTGGAGATGGTTTTTTGTACTCCACCCCGGGAGACGGGGGCCGTATCAAACTCAGCAACACGGACATGCTCACCGCCGGCCTGCCCGTTGACACCCCCCAGTTTGCACAGCTGGACCTGGCCAGAGAGGCCCTCAAGGATTATGAATATACGTGGACGAAATTAGGGCTGCATTCCCGGGGCCAGACCCTTTTTTTACGACTCCAGTTTGACGGCAGACCCATGGCGCCGTTGCCGTTTATATACAAAAAAGAACTGGGGCGGTTTGCAAGGGTCGATGCCAAAAGCAAGGGGTCTTTATTTCAGGGCATCAGCCTTGACGTCAACCTGCAGCTTCCCTTGAATCAAATTTTGCGCTATAAGGATAATGTTGGGCTGTTTGATTAATTCGCCCCAAAGGGCATCGGGTTCGCGCAAAAATCAGTTCCCAGTTTTTTAAACGACCCCATAGCTTACGGACATGCCCATAAACTATTACAAAAAAAAGGAAACCTACCATGAAAAAAAAGAGCGGCTATCTGATGGCTGCGCTGCTGGCAATGTTTTTATATTCATGCAGCACCCGTCATGCAGTGGCGGTAGCACCGGTAGAGATCAAACCGATCCATATTACCATAGACGTGAATATCAAGGTGGACAAGGCCCTGGATGACTTTTTCGGAGATATTGACGAGACCGATGATGACACCGGCCAGCCGGCCGATACGCAGAATTAAGGACCCGGCGCTTAAAAAAACACAGGGAGATAAGAAAATGACGATAAAAAAATTTGAAAGGATAACCGCCGTCATCCTCACCGCAGTTTTCATTCTTGGCACCAACTGCTTTGCCGACGGCATCAAGGAGCGCATGAAGGCCAGGCTGCCGCAAATCAATGCCCTTAAGGCAGATGGCATCATCGGCGAAAACAACCGGGGATATCTGGATTTTATGAGCACCCAAAAGCCCCAGGCAAAGCTGGTGGCATCTGAAAACAAGGACCGGGAAACGGTCTACAAGGTCATTGCCAAAAAAAAAGGCAGCACAACTGAAAACGTCGGCCGCCGCAGGACCATCAAAATTAGAGCCACCGCCAAACCCGGGCACTGGCTTCAGGACGATAAGGGAAACTGGTATCAAAAATAGCGGACTACAAAAAAAGGGAAGCTTTTTAAGAAAAGCTTCCCTTTTTTTGTACAAATATTTGTTTATCGGCTACTTTCGATTGCCATATTCCGCATAGGTCATGGCAACGGTACGGTATGCTAAATGAGCCAGCTTGCTGTACGGCACATAGACAAAAAGGGACCAAACCAGCATCATGTGGAAAAAATAGATGAAATAGGAGATACCGGCCAGACCGCCCAGTCGGGTCATTTCCGCCAACAGGCCGCTAAGGCCCAGCGCCAGGGCAAGCCCGATCAGAAACCAGTCTTTATAGGTTGATACCTGATCATCTTTCTTGGCCAGCCTGTTTTTTATCATCAGGCTGCTGCCGATAACCAGGGACACGCCGGCTATGTTGGCCAGCCATTTCACCGGATTCATCTGTGAATAGGGCCCATGAATCTGGAACCCATACAGCACAATAAAGAAAATAGAGGTGACGATAAACAGACCGATAAACCCGAAAAATACCATCATATGCGCAGTGGCCCGGTCCTTGTTTTCGCTGCACTCGTTGAATTTTTCATGTTTTAAGATAGTGGGAATAACCCTGAGCAGGGCCTTCATGAAGCCTGCCGGCTCAATGGACGCCTTGTCCGTCTTATCCTCGGCCAGGGCATTGGCATGGACATCTGCCAGAAACCGTTTCAATCCTAGCCCAAAAACCGCAACTGCCCACAATGAGGCCGGAATCATCATCATATCCACCAGCCAGGTTGAAAAAAAATGGGCATGCACGATTTCATCACCACCGGGCGCAAAATTCAGCCAGTTAACGCCGAACAGCTTCAGGACCAGGCCCACCACTATGAATAAAATCGCCGGGATGGCCAGCAGCACCGGCAATTTTTTTAGGTCATTGACCGCCTTGCCAAGCACCTTTGGGGTCGCATAATTGATAATGGCATATTGGCGAATTGCAGCCAGTACATCACCGGGTTTGGCGCCCCGGGGACACAGGGTGGAGCAGTCACCGCAGTTGTGACACAGCCAGATATCACCATTACCCACCAGCCTGTCTTTGAGCCCCCAGGATGCGGCGATCATTTCCTTTCTGGGGAACGGTTTGTTGTCCGGGGAAATCGGGCAAACCACCGAACAGGTGGCACATTGGAAGCATTTTTTTAAATCTCCGCCACCCAACCCGGCAATTTCTTTAATAAAACCTAAATCAGGATCAACCAAGTATTTGTCCGTCATATTAATATCTCCTCTTATATTGATGATTGAAAAATTAATTTTCAATCATCAATTACTAAAATCCTTTAAACGGGTTCGGCCCAAGTTCTTCGACCATTTCAACAAACTCATTAATCATGTTGGGAAGTTTGTCATAATCATCGATTGCGACATCGAATTGAGCTACCCGCTCTTCTTCCAGGGCCAGGCTTGATAGGGCTTCACCAATTTTTTTCATTCTGACTTCTGCCAGTTCACTCCCTTTTACAAAATGGCACTGATAATCATCGCCGTGTTTGCAGCCCAGAAGGAAAATACCGTCCATACCTTTGGCAAGCGCATCTTTAATCCATACAACGTTTACCGACCCAAGGCATCTTACCGGAACGAAACGAACCTCTGCTGAATAGCTGAGCCTGTTCAGCCCGACAATGTCCAGCGCAGGGTAAGCATCATTTTCACAAACAAGCCCGACAATCCTAATGGGCGGTTCATCATAATCGTCCTCTGACGGCACCTCAATGGATTTGATCATAGATCCGACACTGTCGATACTGTAATCGGCAAATCCGATGATTCGCTCGGGGCATGCCCCCATACAGGTGCCGCAGCGTCGGCACCGTGTCGGATTCACCTTGGGCGTTCCTTTCTCATCATCATCGAGCGCACCGAAGGGACATTCCTCGGTGCATCGTTTACATTGCGTACATCTCTGGAAGAAAAAGTCAGGTATTGTCATATCACCGGACCGGGGGTGTACGGAAACCCCCCTGTTTGTTGATTCAATGCACTGAATCGCCTTTAAAGCAGCACCTGTAGCGTCTTCAACAGACTCTTCGATGGTCATATTACGCCGGATGCATCCTGCGGCATAAATGCCTGTTCTCTGGGTTTCATAGGGAAAGCAAACAAAATTCGAGTCACAATATCCGTTGAAAAGATCGATGTCACGAAAAGCCGGCCCCTGCCGGTAGGCCAGGTTAACAACAGGATCATCCACAGTAACCGGGACCATCCCTGTCGCCAGAACCACCATATCCGCCTTGACCTTGACCTTCCCACCCAGTAAAGTATTATCGGCTTCAACGATCATGCCGTCGCCATTTTTGGAAACACTGATCACTTCTCCTTTGGTCAAAAAGATACCGATATCCTCCTGAATATTCCTGTAAAAATTCTCCGAAAGACCAGGCGTCCGCATGTGCTGATAAAAGATATAGGCCTTGCCGTCATCATAATCTTCACGAATATATTTTGCCTGCTTTAATGCAACCAGGCTGGTGACCGAACCGGCATAGTCAAAGTCACTGTCGTCATCACCCTTGCCCGGACTCTGGACAAATACAACCGATTTGGCGGGTTTCCCATCTGACGTGGTTATTTTGCCTTTAACCGCCATCTCCTCGAACTGGTGGTTGGTCACAACATCAGGTAAAACGCCAAAACCGAGGTGTGCAAATTGATCTTTTCCAGGTTCATAAGGCCGCCATCCGGCAGCAAGAACAACCGCTCCGAATTTCTCTCCGTCAGGATCGATGGTTAGAATGTCTTCCCTGCCTTTGTTGTACTCCATGAACAACGCGTGCTGTTTTTCAGCATCAAGCGCATTGCCTTTTTCATCTATTTTCATTTCCTCAGGCAAAGGAAATGGTACGTCAAACCGTATTTTTTCTCCGGGTTTTTTAAATGTTACGATGAAGTCACCCGGTTGGCCGGCAATACGGGCAACGACCGTATCCGTTTTAATGGTAATATTCGGATAACCTTTAATTTCTTCTATTTTGCTTTCGATTACGGGTGGAATCAGGTTGTCATATGGATCTTCTACTGGCAGTTGTTTCCGGAGTTTCGCCGCATATCCGCCAAGGGATGCGTCTCTTTCGACGATGGTTACGTCATAGCCTGCTTTTGCAGCATCAATGCCGGCAGAAATACCCGCAATACCGCCACCGATAACCAAAATTTTCCGGCTTAACGTTTCAAGCAAGAATGGCTCAGGCAAGTTTATTTTTTCAACTTTTGCCATTCCCATTCTCAGATAATCTTCGGCCAGCATTTGAAGACTGTCGTAGTGTTCTTCATCGTCTTTTTGTTCTTCAGTGAGCGCCGGGAATTCGGACCTGGGATGAGACCAGACAGCCTGTTCTCTCAAATTGACCCGGTCAAGGATACAACCGTCAAATTTGAAAATATCAAAATTTACACGCCGGGAACAGCCGGCAATAACCAGCGTATTTATGCCCTCATCGGCTATATCTTTCTTAATAAGTTCAACGCCTTCTTTTCCACATAAAAAAGGATGGGTTTTAACAGGGAACCCTTTTTCTTCAGGAACTGCGCACATCTCTTCCATATCAAGGGCCTCCCCGATACCACAACCTGTGCATATATATACACCATACTTTTTATCCATGGATACCTCCTACCTCTTCATCAGGGTTTGAATGGCCTTAAGGGCCATACCGGTTGCATTCTGGTTTGATGATACGACATCGGCAGGCTTATTGGCGCATCCTGCAGCGAACATGCCGCCTTTTTCGAAATCATTGACAATGAAGCCGTCAGCATTATATTTCAAATCGGCAGGCAGTTTGACTGTCGCGGTTGTCGGCTGCATACCGGTGGCAAGAACTACCATTTCGACAGTTTGCTTGAGCTTCTCTCCTGTTACGGCATTTTCAGCAACCACGGTAATATTGTCGGTACCGGGATCTTCACTGACCTCTGCAACCTTGCCTTTAACCATAAAGACGTTTTCATCCTCTTTGATTTTTTTATAAAACTTTTCATATCTCTGGCCGGGAGCTCTTACATCGATATAAAAGATATATATTCGGGCATCGGGATACTGCTCACGTATATATGTCGTCTGCTTTAACGAAGCCATGCAGCAAACAGAGGAACAATAGGGAAGATGATTTTCATCTCGGGATCCGGCGCATTGAACAAACGCAATGCTTTCAGGCGCCTTGTTGTCCGATGGACGGGCTATTTTCCCTTTTGTCGGGCCGTTGGGAGAAGCCAGCCTCTCCATCATCATATTGGTAATGATATTCGGATATTCACCAAAACCGAGGTTGTCGATTTTAGCGGCATCGTAGGGCTCCCATCCGGTGGCCCAGACAACCGCCCCTGCTTTGAGGTCTATCGTCCTGACTGCCATGTCCAAGTCCACTGCATCATACCGGCATGCTTCCTTGCATTTCCGGGCAGCTTCGGTGCCGATGATTTGGGGTGAAATCACATAGCGGGCCGGGAAAGCCATCTCATGGGGCAGATAAGCCCCCTTGCTTTTGTCCATACCAAAATTAAATTCATTGGAGATCTCTGCATCACAAACCTTGGCGCATTCCCCGCAGCAGGTACAGTTTTCGTTTACATACCTTGGGCTAATTTTGACGGTAACATCATAGCTTCCGGGCGCGCCCTTGACCTGTTCAATCTCGGCCATGGTAAAAACCCGAATTAAAGGATTCTCTCTGATTCTTCTGAAGTTAATCTCAAGGCCGCAGGTAGGGGGGCACAGTTTAGGGAAATACTGGTTTAACTGAGCCACCTTTCCACCGAGGTAGGGATTTTTTTCGATCAGAAACACCTCGTACCCCACTTCAGCAGCTTCAAGGGCCGTTGTTATACCGCTGATCCCCCCTCCAACAACTAAAATGCTTCCATTTGCAGGGGTTGCCTTGTCTTCTGTCATGCTATCCCTCCGTATTTTATAGATGTTAGGTTGTGTCCGTCCAGAAATGGTCTTTTTGCCCAATCCCATTGTTAGGCACAAGAATAATCCTTGGGAATATCAAACATATGCCTTACGGTTATTTCTGTGCATGCCTTGATCTTGAACAAAAATCCTTATTTCTGGATGAACACTGGTTAATATGGTACTTTTTCGAGAACTTCAACTTGGCGATAAAAAAATATATTATCAGTTATTAAAATACATGCTCAAAATCTTAAAATCTAAGATTTTATTGACTTATATCTTTTAATATCGAGAGGATAAAGCCAACAAAATAACTCAAATAAAATATCATTCACTATTTTTTTTGTCAATAAATTTTACTCAATTTTACCAAATAGATAGCGCCATCAATTAGGTAGTGTCCGTCCAGGAATGGTCTTTTTGCCCAATATCATCGTGATGCTAAAAAAATAATCCTCGGGATATCAAATATATGTCTCCGGTTAATTTTTTCGCATGTCTTGATCTTGAACAAAAATCTTCATTTCTGGATGGACAATAGGTAACGGCAAAAGCTGTTGCAATGAATTTGTCATCGTTTAAAAAATGTACTTAAAATGAGTTGACACAAGAAACACCGTTAGATAAAAGAAAAGGCTTGATGATGGGTTCAGATCCTGTACGCAAAAGAAAATATGGGGAAATTGCAATGAAAAATATAAACCGTCCGTCTGAAAAACAGGGGCTATCCGTTTTAAGCGCTGATGACAATTTTTATTTTGCCTGCCACAATGATCTGGGTTGCTTTACCAGATGTTGCCATGATATTACTATCTTTCTCACGCCTTATGATATCCTCCGAATGAAAAATGGGCTCAAAATATCATCAGAAGATTTTTTATCCACCTATACCGCAACGCTTATTGGTGATTCAGGATTGCCTGTCGTTGCAATGAAAATGAACGATGACAAAGCAAAAAGCTGCCCCTTTGTTACTTCACAGGGGTGCACAATCTACGAAGACCGCCCCTGGTCATGCCGCATATATCCTTTACAGCCTGAAAGCACCAAGATAACCGAAAAGTCTGGAAAAGAATTTTATTCCGTCATGGACGTCCCTTTTTGTATCGGTCTTGCCGAGGATAAGGCCTTAACCGTCAAAGAGTGGAAAAAAGAGCAGGGCATTTCCATCTACGGGGAGATGGAAAATCTTTTTAAAAAAATTACGATGAATGAATTTCTCAGCAATAAAAAAATTAGCAATAAAAAAATCCAAGAAATGTATTATATGGCCTGTTATGATCTGGATCGTTTCAGGCGTTTTGTTTTTGAAAGCAAGTTTTTAGAGACATTTGAGGTAGAACCGGAAATTGTTGAAAAAATAAAGCATGATGATGTGGAACTTTATAAATTTGCGATGAGATGGCTTGAATACGGTCTGCTTGGACAAAGTGCACTCAAGGTGAAACCGGATGTGCTCAAGGCCAAAAAACAGGAGACCGGCATCGAATGATAGACCAGGCTTTGATGCAACCCATACCGGACCAGGCATTTCGATTTGCCTGTAATAAAGCATTGCCCTGCTTCACAAAATGTTGTGCCAATCTTAATCTGGTGTTAACGCCTTATGATGTACTTCGTCTTAAAAACAGGCTCAATCTTTCATCCGGGGAATTTTTAGAAAATTACACCATCAATTATGTTGATGAAGCTTACGGGGTTCCGGTCGTCAAACTGAAAATGAATAATGACAAAAACCGTCGGTGTCCTTTTGTGGGCCCGGAGGGTTGTGCTGTCTATGAAGATCGGCCGGGCGCCTGTCGCCTTTATCCCCTTGGCCGGGCCGCATCGAAAATATTCGAGGGACACCCTGCAGGAGAGTATTACTTTGTTGTAAAAGAATCTCACTGCCTCGGGTTTAATGAAAAACGGGAGTGGACGGTTCAAGAATGGGTTATCAATCAGGGCATGGATGAATATAATGCCAGAAATGACGCGTTTATGAATATCTCGGCAGGCAGGCAGGCAAAAACCATCAAGGCCCTGAGCGAGCAGCAGTTGCAGATGTATTATATGGCCTGTTACAGCCTGGATGAATTTAGGCGGTTTGTATTTGAAACAACTTTTCTGGATAAGTTTGACATCACGCAAGATGTTCAAAAACGTATCAAAACAGATGAAACTCAACTAATGGCGTTTGCCTGCCAATGGCTTAAATTTTCCCTGTTTGGAGAAAAGACCATTCCAATCAGCAGCCGTCACCGAGCATAATGACCAGATTTACTCAATAATATTATCTTTCAGGGCGTCAACAGACCATACCGGAATGGGGGCACCTTTCCCTGTATCAGGATCTATACGGCACCGATAAGAGGCCTTGGTTGCCTGTTGTTCCCACACTTGTTCCCAGCCCTGGACAAAATAGGGACATTCATCATTAAAACAAATATAAAAGAATTCGTTGGGCCAGGTAGAGGCAATGGGAACTCTCCATTTTTTCATCTCTTGTCCGCAATGGGGACACAGCGGTGCTTTCTTGTCTGGCATTTCTTTATTCCGCTCCATTTCATAATTATATGGTTCAATAAAACAACACAAATCCCTTAAAAAAATCACTTAAAGTTAGAAACAAATCGTAGATACAAGTTATAAAAACATTTTATAAAAGAAAGAGTGAATCATGACCACGATTGTAGAAAAAAATAACCTTCCCCGCGACCATTACAAAGCGACCCTGGAAAATGGATCGCTGATTATGAAACCTTTTTGTGCCTGTGGTAATGCCCTTGATGAAGATTATTTCTGTAAGAAATGCGACAAAAAGTGTAATTGTCATCAAATCGTCTGTGATAATGAAGCCACCCTGAAGCTGGTTAAAAATTACACAAAAAAATCATCCCAGTTTTCAGCATTTAAAATCAAACTGTCAAATAAAAGTTGATTATTACCGGGCATACAGACATTTGCCACCAGACAGGCTGTATCCCGCTATTTTAAAATCTTACAGGTCTTTTAACTTTTCAATCGCCGCATCGATCATTTTTTCGCCCCCGATTCTATGATTTGCAGCAACCATAGCCGGCAGGGCCTCGATGTTATTGAATTTGCCCAGGGCATCTCCCGCCCAATTGACGATGTGAGAACTCTCATGCTCAAGAAGGCGTAAAAGCAATTTATAGGCGACCGGAACGCGAATGTTGCCGAGCACCGATACAATGCCGGTTTTTATGGGATCAAATTCTTTATCCCTGGAAAAAGCTTCCTCAATATAAGGTATGGCCGCTTCTCCCAGATTTTCCAGGTAGTGGAGACTGGCCCCGGAGGCATAGGCAAAACCGAACATGGATATGTCCACAAGGGCACGATTGGCCATATCTGTTTTATAAGCGGAAAGAATTTCAGGCACAAAAATACCTGCCCAGGAGTATTTACAGGCCAGTGGCAAGAGATACGGTATCATCTCCTGTCCCATTGCCTCAAACTGTTCCAGTGTCCCCTTCAGGGCGTTTTTCCGCAGCTCAAGGCCGTTTGAATGCTTTTCCGGGAACTGATTTGTATCATCTGCCGTTTGAAGTTTTTTTATAAGTGCGACAATTTTTCTGTTTTCCGTTTCGGGATACAGGGCTAAATAATTTTTTGCTTTCAGGACGATCCAATATTTCTGTAGCCAGGTCAGGGGAGGATAGTAGTAGGATAATGCAGGTTTATCGATCTCAGCATCACGATAACGCCCGTGTTCAATAAAGTACTTTTTTTCCGATCTGGCAATTTCCAGCCTGTGTTTGCAAATCTCGATTGCCTTATCGCACTCACCGGTATATAAATAACAAGTTGCCACTATATCATGAAGCCTGTCTTCATTTGGGTAATTGCTGATCAGCTTCACTGCAAGCCGAATCGCTTCGGTATTTTTTCGGGCGCTCAGCAGGCCAAAGGCTTTTTCAATGTGGTTGATCAGTTGTTTTTGTTCTTTTTCTTTTGCCAGCAATTTTTCGGTCTGTTCCGGATCTTTAGCCTTCCTGGCGGCCTCATGTTTTTCTAAACAGCAATGCTTGTATTTTTTCCCGGAACCACATGGACAGGGTTCATTCCTACCGATCTTTTCCGACGGCACATCCGTTAATTCAGCCCGCTTACGTTCAGCCTGAGACAGCAGATCATCCCGCATTCGGAAAAGCTGTTGTTTGTTGATGCCGGTTTTTTGAGCAATAACATCCGGATCACCACCCTGAAGGAGTTCCAAAATAGGCTTAATCTCTTCTTCCGGCATTGTATCAAACTGCAACTTATTGGAATCGCTCATAAATTTATTTCTCTTTTTAGGTTTATTTCTCAACGTCAACTATATTTTTTCGTAAAATTCGATGCACGCACAGGCAAAACCGGCGCCATAGGCCTTAAAGTCAAAACCTTTATCCCCCAAGTGTTCGTTTAAGATTTCAGCACGATAAATATCCCAACTCGTTGGAATTCCCCTGGCTCGATAGACAGCAGCCAGTTCATCATAATCAGCCTCGTGTCGAGCAAACAGACACCCCTTTTCGTACCCCTCATCATACCATTTTTTGTTGTCGTTTTGATCTTTTTGCGTCATTATTTTCAGACCTTTCAAAAGAGCCAATTTCAAAACGTTCCCTTTTGTCCGATATCTGCGTCAGGCTCAAATTTTAATCCTCAAAATACACAATGTATTCCTGCGGTTAAAATTTTCGCCGTCCTTGATCTCGAACAAAATTGAATCGTTTGAAAATAGCTCAAAAGATATAAAAATAAAGCAGCCACACAAGATTACTAAACCCATGTGGCTGTTTCTGGAAAACATCTGTAAAAAATCAGACGCCGCATTGCGGCGCCTGAAGCGAACTCTCAGGGCTTACATGCCCACTACTTCTCTGATATCCACAATATGCATCAGGGGTCTTGTGAGCATTGTGAATTCATCCTTTTCGGCATCGTAAACAGAGTTTGCAAACACCTTTCCCCATTTGTCCTCATCCATTTTTTTAAAATCCGAGCGGTAGTAATACCCGGGCCATCTGGTTTCCTCGCGGAACAGTTTATGCCGGGTATGGGCCTCGGCGATCTGTACCCGATGAACGTCTTCCCAGCACCGCATCAGCTCATGAAGATTTCGAGCGGCAAGCTTGGAGAGGTCCTCCTTGAGAAGTTTCAGCAGATCCAGAGCAATATTCAACGTAATCGCACTGCAATTATACTGAGAACCAACGCCGGCCACATATTCATCCATAATCTTGTTAAGACGGAATATGGCCATTTTGGGGGTGATATAATTCGGATTGACCTCTTCCACCGGCATATCATACTTTTTCGTGGCAGTACCCAGGGTGGTGTAAGCCGTATGCGCTTCATAGTGCTTAAGCGGAAGCACAATCTTTTCCTTGAAAACATCCACCTCTGCTGAATCAAATTCAGGCATTTCAGGGTTCTCCACACAGTACTTTATAGCCGCTTTTGCTGCAATTCGTCCCTCGGTAAAAGAACCCGAAGAAAACTTGTGGCTTGACACCCCGACCCCGTCACCGGCTGCAAACAGACCTTTTACCGTGGTCATACGGTTGTAACCCCAGAAATACTCTTTCTTGGATTCTTCGGTCTGGAGATCTTCGGGGCCAGAGCACCAGGCACCGGAAGCACCGGAATGGGAACCAATAAAATAAGGCTCGGACGGCATGATCTCGGAAGGTCCTTCCTCCGGGAATACATCCTTTGCAGCCCAGAGAATCGCCTGGCTGATGGTCATGTCAAGAAAATCCTCCCATGCCTCAGCTTCAAGTTTCTTCATTTCTTTTTTATACGTTTTTTTATCCGGCGCCTTTTCGGCAATTTTGGCAATAGCCTTGTCGGTATGAATAAAGATGGGGCCATCACCTTTCTGATACATTTCAATCATCATCAGATGATTCCTGAGGCATGTGGGGATCGGCTTAACCTCTCCATAAGGCGGCCAGTTGTGAAGCTCACCGCCTTCAGCCAGACCTTCGGCCATGTAATTAAAACCGGTAGCTGAAGTTGCCGCCGCCTTGAACAGCAGGAACCATGCCCCAACCGGGCCATAGGCATCTTTATATCTTCCCGGAATAAAAACAACCTCCTGGGAGGTCATCTCGGCGCCGGCAGTGGTGGTCAGGTAGGAGCTGGATCCCGAATTCCAGGGCGGATACCATGCCCTGCCTAAACCTTCACCGGTTGACCGCGGCCTGAATACGTGAACAGCGCCGCCTGCGGACACGACACATGCCTTAAATTTAAAAACGTATATTTCGGGATCTCTTACGCTGAACCCGATGGCGCCTGCCACCTTATTTTTGTCGTTCTTGTCAAGCAGAAGGCGAAGTACAAATACACGTTCGATCACATTGTCCATGCCAACAGCGTTTTTACCGGCCTCAGCAACGATGGCTTTGTAAGATTCGCCATTGATCATAAGCTGCCACCGGCCCTCATGAACATAATTTCCATCTCCATCTTTCCAGATGGGTAGCCCGAAGCCCTCAAACATGTGGACAGTTCCGTTGACGTGCCTGGAAATATCCATGACCAGGTCATCCCGGCAAAGGCCCATGAGATCCTGACGAACATAGCTGAGATAATCAACAGGGCTATTTTCACCCTGGTATTGATTGATAGCGGAAAGGCCCATCCCCACCGCACCACTTCGCTCCATTGCCGCTTTATCTACCACGGTAATTTTCAAATTATTTTCTTTGGCCCAATATCCGCCTTCAACGGCTGCGCCTGTTCCGGCCATTCCCGCACCGATAACCAAAAAATCAGTAGTGACGTCGACAGTCTTGAATTCTTGCATAATACTTCACCTCCATTAGTCTCCTAGGGTCCAAATATTATCGGCTTTTAAGGATGTCGGTTCCGTAAACAGGAGCTGATCATCCAATTTTCCAGATCCAGCGCCAAAGCCGCCATCAGGTTTAGCCTCACCTTCCGGTGTGGTTCTAATGGGGAATTTAAACCGCTTGATCGTACCGCCTCTGAATTTGACTGTCCACATGATGTCTTCGGTCCCTCGCATGGGCACAACGCTGGCTCCCAGCGGACAAAAATCAGCATAACCTCGGACTTCTATAGCTTGGGTCGGACATATCTTCACGCAATTATAACACTCCCAGCACATATCCGGTTCCATGTTATAAGCTTTCATCCGATCCTCATCCAGCACCATAAGATCGTTGGGGCAGATGTACATACATGCTGTCTTGTCCCCTCCCTTACAGCCATCGCACTTTTCATCAATTACAAAACTTGGCATTGAACATACCTCCTAATTTGGATTGTAAAAAAATTCCATTGCTTCAACTTCCTCAATTTTTGGCAAATCAATCCACTAATAAAACTTTTTTACACCTCCCTTCATAACCGTATTTTCAGAATACCCCTTTAATCGGTTTGGTTTGACCGTCTTAAAAAACAGCTTGCGCCCATTTTTCCCAACGGGTTAAGGCTTGTAATCACACCACTAACATATTATCCTGATTTTAAATCTATAGCCATATTTTATCGATTAAAGAAAATAAATATCACTCGGTTTTTAGCTTGTCAAGCACTTTTGAGCTAACAATTTTTTAAAAAACAGGGCTATTATAATGCTATATAGAACCATTGCAATTGCCTGGCGGTCAATAAAAATAAATAAGAACTAAAGGCATCTGGTAGTTACGCCAACCATCATAGGGATACAGAAAAAATTCAGGCTGCGACGGCATTTGTTAAAACAGTCAATGTCCGGCTGACAGTGGGAGTGAAATGTAGAGTCAGGGCCAACCCGGTGCCTGGGCAGATCATCGATATCTTGAATGGCTACACAATTCTATTATTCGGTAACGGCATCACGCTTTGCCAAATAAAAGCGTGCATTTTCATTGATCATCTGTGCAACGGTCATTTTCAACTTTCCGGAAATACCCATGGACTTGCGCAAATCTTTTTCCAGTCGCGCCATCCTGACATAATAGGGGGTTCGATCAAATCTGAAATACTCTTTTGCCCCGCACTGAGCAGTAAACGCATCACATCCGGTGCCATGATGAACCGGCTGCCCCGGGGCATGAAGTTCATGGGGAATCCCGTGCAGCCGGCAGATCATGGGACGCCGGGAATAAAGCAGACAGAGGCCGTCAAGATTAAGCGGGCACATAAGACGCACGGGTCCATGGCCTGCAAGTGCTGCGGGCATCTGCCGGCATACAGAAACTGCCAGACCTGCCGTTTCAAGCTGCTGCTCTTGGGTAAGGCCGGCCCATCCTTTTATAAGATACAGATATTCAAGTACGGTATGATGATAAAACAGGGTCCGGCAGCAGCTGTCCAAGCATCCCCGACAGCCAAACCCGTAATAGACGGTAGCCCGGGTATAGGCCCTGTCCATATCGGCATAGATATCTTTCAGATGTTCCAGATACGGCCCTGGGATTTGGGAATCGTCCATTAAACTTTTTTTTATATTCAACATGATATCGTCCTACACCAACGGGGACGGAAAAAACGATTTTTATCTAAAATCAGTTACAATCTCTTTACAGATAAAGATATAATCGTTATTTTGTATGCATAGAATATAGAATTGTAAAGAGATATTTAAGGACAGGCGCAATGGGAGATCACCATCTTATCCTTGGCAGGGTCACCGATTATATTACCGGTGAAACCCTGACCGATACCCATGATGAACGCTATCGGCAAAAGCTGGCCCGATTGCTTGTCGATAACCTGGGATACCGTAAATATGAGCTTAAACCCAGGGACCGTATCACCGTAACAGCAGGCGGTAAAACCGGCAATGTTATGGTTGATATCAAGGTTGTCACAGACGATAAAATCTCCATGATTGTTAAATACGGCCCGGGTTCCCTGACAACCCGGCATCGATCGACCCTGGCTTTGGCAAGACTGGTGGCGCCCTACCAGGTGGCCCTGGCTGTCATTACCAACGGCCGCGATGCGGACATTCTTGATGTTGCATCCGGCGACGTTATCTCCTCCGGGCTTGGGGCCATGCCTTCCAGAGCCGACCTGGTACGCCGGGCGAAAAATTTTACATACACGCCGATTACAGAAAAAAGAGCTGAAATGGAAAGCCGAATCCTGTATACTTTTGAAATAGACGGCAACTGTTTTTGCAATCTGGATGATAATAAATACAGCAGATAATTTTATGAAACCAAACGATGGGGGACCAACAATCAGCATATAGAAATCGGCAATATTTGATCGGCAGCCGTCTGTGCTTTATTTTAGAATCTATGGTATTTTTAAATTTTTTTCTTGCATTTCTTAATTGCGTTATATATCTTTTCGCATTCATATGCTAATGAATATATTAGTATTAACTTATTTTATGAAAAAAACAGCAACACAGTTGCTGCTTTAGGAGGTGACAAGCATAGCTATTCCGAGGCGATCAACGCAACCAACCAAAGATAGAACTAAAAAAAATAGAGAGATCAGGGCAAAAGAAGTCCGGGTAATTGACGCTGATGGCGAACAGGTTGGTGTCATTCCAATCTATAAAGCGCTGGCCATCGCAACCGATTTTGGTCTTGACCTTGTAGAAGTTTCGCCCAATGCGAATCCGCCGGTTTGTAAAATTATGGATTACGGGCGTTTTAAGTACGAGCAGACCAAAAAATTGCAGGAGGCCAAAAAAAAACAAACGACAGTTCAGCTCAAGGAAATAAAGGTGCGCCCCAAGACCGGCGAACACGACCTACAGACAAAACTCGGGCATATCAGGAAGTTTATTGAAAAAAAGGATAAAGTCAAAGTTACGGTGGTGTTCAGGGGTCGGGAAATAACGCTTTCCCAGTTAGGACGCGATTTGTTGCAGAAAATGGCTGAAGAAGTCCAGGAAATTGCTGTTGTTGAGCAGTATCCTAAATTTGAGGGACGTACCATGATCATGATTCTGGCGCCCAAATAATTATTATCGCAGTTTTGCCCTTTAAAACTGCAACAGATTATTTAGGGCAGTTCCGTATTGTTTTTTACTTTGTCAATTATATTGGCGTGGGCTGTTTCCCTTCTTTTGCTCACGCCATCTATTTTTTTATAAAGTACGGCACATCAGGCCTTTGTCTTGAAGGTTTCATATTGATATTGCCGGTATATTCAGTGCCCGTTCGGAAATAGGGATTTTTGTTTAAGATCAAGGCATGCACAAACTAATCTTAAGGCATATATTTGATATTCCGAGGATTATTTTTGGACATAACGATGAGGTCGGGCAAAAAAATTATTTCTGGATAGACAGTTTGAAATTTATTGAATGCTTATTATAGTAAGGAGAAACATCGATGCCAAAAATTAAAACCAATCGGGCCGCAGCCAAACGTTTCAAAAAAACAGGCACCGGCAAATTTGTATTTGGCAAATCCCATGCCAGCCATATTTTAACCAAAAAATCCAGAAAACGGAAACGGTCTTTGAGACAAAGCCAGATTATCGATAAAACCAACATAAAAGAGATCAAACTGTTACTGCCCAACGGATAACCGGACTTTCCGGGCAAGATCCGTAATGGTTCAGGGCAGGTTTTGATAGAAGGAGAACGACAATGCGTGTTAAAAGAGGATTTAAAGCAAGAAAGCGCCGGAACAAGGTTTTGAAACTCGCCAAGGGTTTTCGAGCCGGACGCAGTAAACTGTTTCGTACCGCTGCTGATGCCGTAGATAAGGCCCTAATGTATGCCTACCGGGACCGAAAAGTCCGTAAACGTGATTTCCGGAAGCTCTGGATCGCCAGAATCAATGCTGCCACCCGAATGAATGACCTGACTTACAGCAAATTCATGTTTGGTCTGAAAAAAGCCGGCATTGAGCTTGACCGTAAGGTGCTGGCTGAACTGGCCATATCGGATCCCGCAGGATTTTCCCGACTGGTTGAACTTTCGATTCAGGAGATATAGACCGATTGCCCCCGGGCACCCGGCGTGCCGACCGGGGCCTATGGGGATCTTACCTTGCATCTGCCTTTGTCAAAACGACTGTGTTCCCAAGCGGTTCATCGTGTTGCAAAGTTAAATCGTTTTTATTGAACACAGTTTTTTTGCGTTTAAAACAGCGACACTACGGACTAAGTAAACACAGTGAAACTCAGCATTGAACACATTCACCAGGACGCTTTAAATGAGCTCGAAACCGTTTCAGACGCGGAAAGCATCAAGTCACTTTCCGTTCGTTTCCTGGGCCGTAAGGGGCTGATTACCCAATTTCTGCGCAGCATAGCCGATCTGCCCGAGGCCCAGCGGCCCCAGGCCGGCCAGAAGGCCAATCAAACCAAAAAAGCGCTGGACAAGTTGTTTAAGGCCGCGTTACAAAAAATAGCGGCCGGTTCAAGTGATTCAGATAACCGGATCGATGTTTCACTGCCGGGCCGAAGTGCCCCCTGCGGCTCACTGCATCCCATCACCCAGATCACGCAACGGGTGTGTGATATTTTTACGCATCTGGGATTCGACATCGCCGAAGGCCCGGAAACCGAAACCGACCACTATAATTTCGAAGCACTGAATGTGCCGAAATTTCATCCGGCCCGGGACATGCAGGATACCTTCTATATTTCGGATAATATCGTTTTAAGAACCCAGACCTCCCCCATGCAGATCAGGGTGATGGAAAAGCAGCTCCCGCCTGTTGCCATCATTGCCCCTGGCAAGGTTTACCGCTGTGACTCCGATTTAACGCATACCCCGATGTTTCATCAGGTCGAAGGACTGCTGGTGGATAAAAATGTATCATTCGGGGATCTTAAGGGAACATTGACCACCTTTGTGCACCAGATGTTTGACGACAAGATTTCCCTGCGGTTTCGTCCTAGCTTTTTTCCTTTTACCGAACCTAGCGCCGAGGTGGACATCCTGTGTGTCATGTGCCGGGGGAAGGGCTGCCGGGTCTGCTCTCACAGCGGATGGCTCGAAATCCTCGGTGCCGGCATGGTTCATCCCAACGTCTTTGGCAGTGTGGGATATGACACCGGCCGATATACCGGCTTTGCCTTTGGTGTGGGCATCGAACGTATCGCTATGCTCAAGTACGGCATCGATGATATTCGTAAATTTTTTGACAACGATCTTAGGTTCTTAAGGCAGTTTTAATATGAAAGTTAGTTTAAGCTGGCTAAAAGATTATATTTCTTTTACAGGCCATGTTCAGGACCTGGCCGATGCGCTGACCATGGCCGGACTTGAAGTCGATGCGGTCTTTGACCGTTATGCCTACCTGGAAAAAATAATTGTGGGACGGGTTGCCGCCGTTATAAATCACCCCAATGCCGATAAACTCAAACTGTGCACGATACAAACCGGAAACAACACCGACATTGCAGTAGTATGCGGCGCTCCTAACGTAAAATCCGGCATGCTGGCACCGCTGGCCCTGCCGAATTCCGTCATGCCCGACGGAACCGTCATAAAGACCGGCATCATTCGTGGTGAAAAATCACACGGAATGCTGTGCAGCGCATCTGAACTGGGCCTGGGCACCGATGAGAGCGGCATCATGGCATTGGATGATCACTGCGCTGTGGGAGAGAACCTGGCAAAAGCGCTGAATCTTTCCGATATGGTTCTGGATATCGATCTGACTCCCAATCGCCCCGACTGCCTGAGCATGCTGGGAACGGCCCGGGAGATTGCAGCCTTTTCCGGGCTGAATGTAAACTATCCGGGTATCTTGATTACAGACAGTGAAGACCGGATATCCAAACTGACCAGCGTCACCATAGAAGCCCCGGTCGACTGCCCGAGATATGCGGCCCGCATCGTAGACGGCATCACCATCGGCCCCTCACCGTTCTGGCTTCAGGACCGTCTTGTATCCATAGGCCTACGGCCCATTAACAATATCGTGGACATCACCAACTTTGTCATGATGGAAACCGGTCAGCCCCTGCATGCCTTTGACCTTGATCATCTGGCGGAAAACCGGATCATTGTCCGCAGGGCCGCCAAAGGCGAAGCGTTTCAAACCCTGGATGGTAAAAATCGCATTCTTTCAGATACCATGCTGATGATCTGCGATGCGGATAAGCCCGTAGCCATAGCCGGCGTTATGGGCGGACTGAACTCCGAAGTGAAACCGACCACCACCCGGGTATTGATTGAAAGTGCCTGTTTTGACCCGGTGAGTATTCGAAAAACAGCTAAAGCTACCGGGCTGAACACGGATGCATCCCACCGATTCGAACGCGGTGTGGATCCTGACGGCACGGTCAAGGCCTTGAACCGAGCCGCCCGGCTGATGGCCGAAATCGGCAATGGTCACTTGGTCAAGGGTATTGTCGATGAACACCCCGGCCCTCAAAAAGCAAGAATCATCAACCTGCCTATCAAGGATGTCAACCGCCTTCTAGGCACGGAAATTACTGCCCAAAAAGCGGCTGCCCTGCTCACTGCCATTGAGTTCAAAGTTGGAAAAACTGCACCGGACATGCTGGCGGTAACGGTGCCGACCTTCAGGGTGGATGTCACCAGACCGGTGGATCTGATGGAAGAAATCGCCCGTCTCTGGGGGTATGACCGAATTCCCACCACCAATCCGTCCATTCCTTCCGAGGCACGTCAGCAGGACAATCGGCATCTTGCCCTTCGCCGCCGGATCAAACAGCTGATGACCGGATTCGGTTTTATGGAGGTCATCAACTATAGTTTTAGCAACCGCCATTCCTGTGACCGGCTCAGACTTGAAGGTGATGACCCCCGCCGACAGCACGTTGAAATATTAAATCCCCTTACTGAAGATCAGGCGGTGTTGAGGACCTCGCTGGTGTCCGGTTTGCTGGAAACCGCCCATTTGAACACCACCTATCAGGAAAAAAACCTCACGGTTTTTGAGACCGGCAAAACATTCATCAGCCAGGGTCACGATAAACAGGGCCTGGAAACCGAATCGATAGCCGCCCTCTGGACCGGGAATATTATTGATGCCGCATGGCATACAAAGGCCCGGGCATGTGATTTTTTTGATATCAAAGGTGTTGTCGAAGCCCTGTTTTCAGGGCTGAATTGTCCGAATGTCGCATTTACAAGCCTGCCCAATGACCGTTGTTGTTATACAAAACCCGGTCATAGTGCTCAAATTTTCAGCAATGGGAAGTTCATGGGTATCATTGGTGAAGTCCATCCAAAGGTCCTTGGCGCCTATGACCTTAAACAGGCCGCCTTTGTTTTTGAAATGAATGCGGATGCGCTTTTGACTGTAGTGACTGACGATATCCAGGCCAGGCCCATTCCCAGATTCCCGTCAACGGATCGGGACATCACGCTGATCTTCGACAAAGACCTCGAATCCGGCGCCATACTGGCCAATCTTGAAAATTTTGACGAACCGTTGCTGGAAAATATTTGCCTGTTTGATGTCTATGAAGGAGCACCCATCCCCGACGGTAAAAAAAGCATTTCATTCAGGCTGACCTACCGTTCACCAGATAAGACGTTGGAAGATGAAACGGTAAACACGCTGCACAAAAGCATCACGGAAAGACTTTTAGCCCTATTTGACGCCACACTGCCATCCTGATGGGTTTATACAAAGGCAGCCAAGCAGATGATTAAAAAAATGACGCCTTTAAAATCAAAATTTCCGGACAAGCTCTATTATAAAATTGGTGAGGTCAGTGAAATTGCCGGGGTTCCACCTTCCGTTCTGCGATTCTGGCAAACCGAATTCCCGCGCATAAATCCCAGGCGTACACCTTCCGGGCAGAGGCTTTACCGTAGAAACGATATTGAACTGATTCTCAAAATTAAAACATTGCTGTATGAAAAAAAATTCACGATTCAGGGTGCCCAACAAAGGTTAAAAACCGGAAGCGGGAAAAAAACCCCTGCTCAGACCATGACCCTTGATGAAATTCGCATCGAGCTGCAGATCATCCGCAATATCCTGAGTTCATAATAATCATAGAATAACTTGTCGGTTTTGCTTTTTTCAATACTCACCCCTCATTGTTTTTATGTTTTGTCAAAATTTTTTATTTTTTACCTCCCAGGGCATGGCGTTATTTGAAATTTACTTGAAATTGTCCAAAGCCATCCAAATTTTTGCGAATTATTTTTTTAAAATAGATTGACATGGATATTTTTTTATCTTATTTAACTATTTTTGTTTGGTAAGCGGGCATAGCTCAGTTGGTAGAGTACAAGCTTCCCAAGCTTGGTGTCGCGAGTTCGAATCTCGTTGCCCGCTCCATAACAATCCGCCTTTTCCGACGGTAAGTTATTAGTAAGGGGTAGAATTTTTGGTTGGTTGCAGTTTCGATTAATTTTCTTAGTCTATGGTTATAATTATGAACTGATAAATTCAGCTTTCTACCAAAAAAGAACTACCTCAGTATTTGGAAACGGGCGAAAAGCCCGTTTTTTGTTTTTTAAGGGACAACAGGCTGAAATTAATTGAAATTAAAAAGAAAAAATAAAAATAAAATAAGCAATCACAAATCCATGGAAACCGGTACACATGAAAATCAGATACACCTTATTGCCCGGGTGAAGGAGATTGCCGCACCGCTTTGTGACGGCGAAGGCGTTGAACTGGTCCATGTTGAATATGTACGGGAGCCGGGAGGTCGCAAATTACGCCTGTATATAGACAAGCCCGGGGGCGTCAAACTGGACGACTGTGTTATACTCAGTCGCGAATTAAGTGCTTTACTGGATATTAGCCTGGTCGATGATGTTGGTGCATATAACCTTGAAGTATCATCTCCGGGATCAGACAGACCCCTGGTGAATCTATCTGATTTTGAGCGTTTCAAAGACAGCAAGGTAAAAATTAAAACGAGCAATTTAATTGATGGGCGGAAAAATTTCAAGGGTACCCTGATAGGCACATCGCCAGGGTTTATAAGACTCAACGTCAATGACAAAGCCATTCAAATCGCTTTTCAGGAAATAGTCAGGGCCCGACTTGATCCAAGTTGAATACCTTATTAAATTGGGCAACGGATATGTGTAGATTGGGTAAAATACCCATTCAATTCCGGTTTAATCATAACGGAGAAAGCTAATGCTTATAACTGATATACAACGTGTCGTCGAACAGGTCAGTAAAGATAAAGGTATTGATCGCGAAATTCTTATCGAAGGACTTGAAGAGGCATTGCGGTTTGCCGCCAGGAAAAAATTTGGCACCAAAATTGACATCGAGGTTCAGTATAATCCTGAAATCGGTGAAATTGAGGTATTTCAATTCAGGGAAGTCGTAGATGATATCACCGAACCGGAAATTCAAATCAGCTTTAAGGAAGCTGCAAAACTTGATCCGGAATGCGAGATAGGTGACAGCCTCGGCACCAAAATCGACACCAGCACTTTCGGCCGTATTGCCGCACAATCAGCGAAGCAGGTTATTATCCAAAAAATGAAAGATGCGGAGCGTGACGCGGTATATTCCAGTTTTATCGATCGTAAAGGGGAGATTATCAACGGTATTGTTCAGCGAATCGACCGGGGCGATCTTATCGTCGACTTCGGGCAAACAGAAGGGGTTCTGCACACCCGGGAACAGGTACCCCGGGAGACGTATCGCCGGGGAGACCGGATCCGGGCCTATATCATGGACGTCCTGCATGAAACCCGCGGTCCCCAGATCATATTATCCCGGACGCATCCGAATTTTTTGATCAACCTGTTCAAGACCGAAGTTCCTGAAATCAGTGAAGGTATAGTTGAAATCAAAGGTGCTGCCCGCGAACCGGGCAGTCGGGCAAAATTTGCCGTGGCGTCCAACGATTCGGACATCGATCCGGTGGGCGCCTGCGTAGGCATGAAAGGCAGCCGGGTGCAGAATGTCGTCCAGGAGCTGCGCGGAGAAAAAATCGACATCATCCCCTGGCATATCGATTATGCAAAATTTGTCTGCAATGCACTGGCGCCGGCCGAAATATCCAGGGTCATTATCGATGAAGACAACCGGTCCATGGAAGTAATCGTTCCGGATGATTTTCTGTCGGTTGCCATCGGTAAACGCGGCCAAAACGTAAGGCTGGCATCCAAGCTGACCGGATGGCACCTGGATGTCAAGAGTGAAACCCGGTACAGCGAGGCCATGCAGAAAGGATATGATTCACTGCTGGCTCTGCCGGGAATAGGCATCAGCCTGGCCGATGCACTCTATGAAAAAGGTATTTTTTCCACCGAAGAATTGAGACAAGTATCCATCGAAGAATTGACCCAGATTCGAGGTATCAGTGAAAATAAGGCTGCCAAGTTGGTTGAATATGCAATCACTCAACTGGAAACTTCCCCGGCCGGCGATGAACCGGAGTCGATAGCGGATGCAGAGCCGGATGAAAGGACTGCTGAACCGAAGCCGATAGCGGATGCAGAGCCGGATGAAAGGACTGCTGAACCGGAGTCGATAGCGGATGCAGAGCTGGATAAAAGGACTGCTGAACCGGAGTCGATAGCGGATGCAGAGCTGGATGAAAGGACTGCTGAACCGGAGTCGATAGCGGATGCAGAGCTGGATAAAAGGACTGCTGAACCGGAGTCGATAGCGGATGC
>Ga0307991_1000390_pt1 | contig 31906 bp, 26 predicted proteins | sample EllFjometagen131_FD_203146 | JGI IMG/M metagenome (GOLD analysis project Ga0307991, IMG submission 203146) | Marine microbial communities from Ellis Fjord, Antarctic Ocean - #131 | ecosystem: Environmental > Aquatic > Marine > Unclassified | place: Southern Ocean | collected 2014-10-08 | reverse complement strand
TAGTTAAACAGGCACGAGCACTATGATCTTTAACTTCAACAATTTTGCCAATAACTATTCCCGACTCATTAATAACTCCCAAGCCTGGACGCAAACCATCTTTAACACCTTTATCTAAAATAATATCCTGAGCATTATCGGCAGCATTAAATAAATTCTGTCGAGAAACAATATTGGCACTGACCGCTTCGTAATGATTATTATCTAAGAAATTTAATTGCTGACGTAACTTATCATTTTCTTCAGTTAGTAATTCTAATTTTGTTTGATCAATAATGGCTAGCGCTAAATCACTTTCAGTCTGTTCCAATTTGACCTCTAAACTTTCAATCGAAAGTTCGTCATAGGGACCACCCTTAAACCAAGAGCCGATATTATACAAAGATTGACTCACCGGTCTAATAAATTTAGCTAAATAATTTTCCACTGGATGCAATAAACCAACCCAATGAAATATTAGAATTAATAGAATGACTACCAACCAATGCCAATAATTTCTTTGTTTCCAAAATAAAAGCATAATTATTTATCAAGAGTAACATTGCCCAGAGTGACCTTAGCTAATAATTCAGGGTCACTAATTAAAATACCAGCTCCGCGCACAACACAAGTTAAAGGGTCATCCACAATTTTTACTGGAATCTTAGCCGCTAAGGAAATAGCTTGATCTAAACCGCGTAGCAAAGCTCCACCTCCAGACAGGTATATACCCCGCTCATAAATATCAGCCACCAACTCCGGCGGAGTTGTTTCTAGAATAGTTTTAATATTATCCGTAATTTTAGTAACCGTGCGACTAATAGCTTCTCTAATTTGTTTATCATTAACAATAATTGCTTTCGGCAAACCATTAATTAAATCCCGACCCCTAACTTCCATTTCCTGTGTTTCTTCACCGGAAATAGCAGAGGCAATATTAATTTTAATTTCTTCAGCTAACTGTTCCCCAATTAAAATATTAAACTCCTCTCGAATATACTCAGTTATATTACTATCAAATTCATTACCAGCTAAACGCAAAGACTTCCAGGTAACAACTCCACCTAAAGAAATAACGGCAATTTCAGTGCTGCCACCACCAATATCTACAATCATGGTCGCCGTCGCTTCTGTTACCGGCAAATGAGCGCCCACCGCCGAGGCCATTGCCTCCTCTACCAAATAAACCTTGCGGGCACCGGCCGAACGAGTAGCATCTTCAACTGCTTTCTTTTCCACTTCAGTTAAATCAAGAGGAATACCAATCACCACTCGCGGACGAGGAATTAGAGCAAAATGCTTTTGATGTACCTTATTCAAAAAATATTTCAACATCTTTTCCGTTACTTCGAAATCAGAAATTACTCCATCAACCAAGGGTTTAATTGCCTCAATATGAGCCGGGGTTTTACCAACCATTTTTTTAGCGGCTAAACCAACTTCTAGAATTTCATTGGTACGTTTATTAATAGCAACCACCGATGGCTCATTAATAACTAAACCTTTTTCACTCATTACCACCAAGGTATTCTTAGTACCGAGGTCAATGCCGAGATCATGACTAAATTTTCCTACAAGTTTATTGAACATAAGATAATATATCTTTAATTTTTACAATTTGTGCTTCCTCCTCATTTCTTTTTTTTAACTCAAGACTTTCAAGGGCTAAAGTTTTCCTACTCACTAGTAAACGATAGGGGCAACCAATCAAATCAGCATCAGCAAATTTTTCACCGGCCGATAAATCGCGATCATCATATAAAACTTCAATACCCTTAGCTTGTAATTCATCATAAACTTTATCAGCCGCTTCATTTTCTTTTAGCGAAATTAAGTGAACTTTAAAAGGAGCAATATTTTCTGGCCACACTATACCTTTATCATCATGACAAGCTTCAACCACCGTGCCCATAATGCGACTTAGGCCAATACCATAACAACCCATTACTACTAATTCCCTCTTGCCCTCCTGTGTGGTGTAGCTTAAATCAAAAGGAGCTGAATACTTTGTACCTAATTTAAAAATATTACCGACTTCCACTGCCTTATCTTCCCTAAGTTCCGTATTACCACATTTAGGACAAGTGGGTTGCTCAGTAATAATTTCTTTATTTACTGCCAAATGACATTTATCACAAATATAAATTAAATCTTCACCTGATTCAGTTAAAGTTTGAAATTCATGTGAGTATTTAGCAAAAGTTCCGCCGGAAGCAAAGGTCAAATAAGTCTTATCGCCCAAACCAAGGCGTTGAAAAATACGTTCATAGGCAGAAGTAACTTCCTCATAATATCTATCCAAATCAGCCTGATCAGCGTGAAAGGAATATAAATCTTTCATTAAAAATTCTCGACCGCGCAATAGGCCAGCCTTAGCTCTCTTCTCGTTACGAAACTTAGTTTGAATTTGAAAAACAGAAAATGGTAATTCGCGATAGGAATAAATAAATTTTTTCGCCAATGGCGTCACCACTTCTTCATGAGTCGGACTAAGAACATATTCCTTCTTATCTGAAGCTGAAATTTTAAACAAAACATCTAGGTCATCCCAGCGACCAGTTGCCTCCCAATTTTCCTTCGGCGCAAAAGCAGGCATACTCACTTCTTGTCCACCCACAGCAAGCATTTCCTCTTTAATAATATTTTTAATCTTACCCATCACCAAGCAGCCCAGAGGCAAGAAAGAATAGACACCAGCTGCCACCTTATCAATAAAGCCAGCACGCAATAAAGTCTGAGCATTATAACTCATTTCATCCTTTGGCAATTCTTTTAGAGTTCGGGTGAATAAATGTGATTGTTTCATATAATTAACTAATTATTGTACTTAAATATAGGCTACACTCTTTTACTTAATTTCTTTAGAGCAGCTTTAACTCGTTCCCCGCTCTCTTGCAAATCAGCGTCAAGTCCTTCTAAGGCCATACGGGCATCGGGCAAAGAATAGCCCAGCGACATCAAGGCATCTAATTCATCACCAAAGCCAGCTGAGAAGCTGCTTTCACCTTTTAAACTGCTACCGCTGATAATCTTAGCAATCTTGTTTTTTAGCTCCAGGACAAGCCGTTCGGCCGTCTTTTTGCCAATTCCGGACACCTTCATCAGTAGACCAGCATCATTACGAATAACCGCTTCACGAATATCATCGGCCGAAGCAATTGAGAGCACACCCAGAGCTGATTTTGGACCAACGCCAGAGACAGATAACAGCAATTCGAACAGAGCTAAGTCCTCTAAATTTTTAAAACCATACAAATCAGAAGCATCTTCTCGCACCTGATGAGATAAGTATAATTCCCTCTCCTCACCCTTAGCAATTGAAGACAGCAAAGACTCGCCAACAAAGATTTGATAGCCGACGTTATTTACCTTTAATATTAGGTAATTATTATTTTTAGCAATTACTGTTCCTGATAAATAAGCAAGCATATGCTTTTAGTATAATATATCTAAGAATTTAATAAAATCTTGACAAATAGGCTTGATGATGACTTAGTCCCAAAAAAATCCTACACTAAGCAAGGTTTCCTTTTACTTAAAAACGTTTTACTCTAATCAATCCAGAAATTGGCACCACCTCTATACCCTGCTTTTCAATTTCATCCAACATCAAATTCATACCCAAAGAATCCGAAGATATATGACCGGCGATAATAACATTAATATGATATTTCTCCGCTTCCTTACGATGTTCTTCGCTCATATGCATACCAATAACCGTACCAATACCATATTGAGCCATTTTTTCATAAATATCTTTAGAGCCACTGGTACCTCCTGTAAATTCAGTAACTACAACTTTGCCTAAACTGCGTTCCGGTGTACCAGCAAAAATCTTTGGACCAGCCTTCATTTTTTCTGCGGCTGCATATTCAGGAATGGTCTTTAAAAAATCAATCATCTCACCCACAGTTTCCAGTTTATCACCCTCATTTTTAATTGCTTTAATTACAAACTGAGCTGATAAATTATCAGCCGGAGTGTGTAGACACATAAATTCTAAACCCAACATACGAGCCAAATCAACTGAACGCTGATGATTCACTGGACTGATGCCGCGTGTTACCTCAGAAATTCTGGGCTGAATAATAGACTCAGCAATATTAATGGGAACACCATGTTGAGCTAAAACTTCAGCCTGTAAATGCATTACTTCTGCTAAACCAGCCAAAGCCATACCATAAGGATGATGAGAAATAACTAAATCAATATCACCTCTCTTGTCGGCATACAATAATTCAGACCCCTCCATATCAATGCCAACTAAAATCTTCTTAATTGTTTTCTTTCCATCAGAATTTAAAACACGTGAATCAGAATAGGGATTAACTAAAGACTCAAGGTCAAAAGATTTTTTTTCTTTTTCGCTCATCTCTTCATATTTTTTCTTTAACTTATCTGTAAAACGCTGCACATAGGCCTCACCTCTTAAATCATGTTTAATACCATGGGCAATGGCTAACTGATATATTTCTTGTGTAGTCATATTTTTAATAATTAATTAGATAAAAGTTTCTTTACTTCTTTATCAAAATCAGAAATGTATTCTTTATCTTGAACTATTCTAAATTTATCATATTCTGCTTCTGCTTTTATTTTTGCCTCTAACATGGAAAGTTTTCCTGCGTTTCTCAAAATAGGATAATTAACTAATTTTAAAAACTGCTCCAAATATTTCTTCCAATCTTTCATATTCATAACTTCTTGATTTTTTGCTTTTGTTTCAGCCATGTCCAAATAAGCGGTTACAGTTCTATTTAATTTTTTTATATGCTCTTCATTTAAATAATTTTTTGCTATTACAACATCCGATTTTAAGATTTTTCCTTTTAGGGCATTTTTCCAAGTTTTGAGCCCCATATATATTTTACTTGCATCAGCTTCAGTATAAATAATTTCTGCTGCAGTTTTACCAGTAATCGCCCAATGTAATTGATTCTGCGCCATTGCAAAAAATTGTTTGGTAATATTTACTTTACTATCATAATCAGCTGATAATGCATAAATATCAGTTATTTTTTGATATAACCTTCGTTCGCTCAAGCGAATTTCTCGAATTCTCTCTAGAAGTTCGTCAAAATAATCTTTTCCAAAATGTTTTGCTTGCTTCAACCTTTCATCATCCATTGCAAACCCCATTACAATAAAACTATGTAAAATTTCATTCGCCCATTTACGAAATTCCATTGCTCTTTGTGAATTAACACGATAACCAACAGATAAAACTGCTTTTAGATTGTAAAAAGTTACCTTATTTTTTTGAGTTTTTCCTTTAATTGCACCGTGCTGAGTGGGTATTTCCAAAATGGAAATAACCACTTTTTCATCCAGTTCACTACTTTCAAAAATATTTTTCAAATGTTTTGAAATTGCCGGAATTTTAACCTCAAAAAGCTCGGCCATCATTTTCTGTGTAAGCCATAAAGTATCATTTTGAAAAAATACTTCCACATTCACCTTTCCGCTTTCAGTCTTAAAAATAACAAAATTTTCAAATTTTTGCATTTCTTTATTGTTTATTTTTTTGATTGATTTTTTCATAATTATCTTTTCCATTTTTTAATTTCTGGGTGGAAATCTACCTGATAAGGCGGAATGCCCAAAGAGATACCATATTCTTTTGCCTTATCATATTGCTCTTTACTTATTCTATCTATCTTAAATATTTTATTTCTAAAAATGATATAGTGGATAATTTCATTCTTGAAATCAGCATACCAAGAATGTTCAGATTCCAACGCCTTGCTAATTTCTTCGGCCACATCATCTGCCTGATTTTCTAATATTTCAACGGTATGTAAGGTCCATTGTTTTAAATAAGAAGTTTTATGCTGTTCTATAACAGGCTCGACTTCTGTACTTAAAATATTAATATTCTTTAAAATATCTTTATTTTCTAAACTTTCTTCAATGATTATACCTTTATAATTCATAATAATTTTTTATAAATTAATATCCTCTTAATTTTTTAATACGTTCTTCTACCGGTGGATGAGTCATCCTCATTTTTGCAAACCAGCTGACCGAATTTCTCGTTTTCTTGCCCTGCAAAGGTGAAACGATAAACATATGGGCGGTCGCCCGATTAACTGATTTTAAAGACGGCTGATTATAGCTAATTTTTTCTAAAGCCCGAGCCAAGCCTTCGGGGTAACGAGTCAAAAGAGCGGCGTCAGCATCAGCGACAAACTCTCGTTTCCTAGAAACAGCCAAATTTAATAACTGAGCAAAAAACGGGGCTAAAATAGCCAAGACAATCGCCACAATCGCAATAATTATACCAAGCTTACCATTATTATTATTGTTATTACGACTACGTCCACCAAAGAAGGACCAATGACGGAACCAATCAGCCAACAGAACCACTATACCCACCAGAACAGTGGCAATGGTAGAAATTAGAATATCACGATTACCAATATGCGATAATTCATGCGCAATCACCCCTTCTAATTCAGCCTTCTCTAATTTACCCAAAATACCGGAAGTAACAGCGATGGCTGCATGCTGAGGATCACGACCAGTGGCAAAGGCGTTGGGAGATGTGTCCTCAATAATATAAATCTTGGGCAAAGGTAGGCCGGCGGTAATACAGAGATTTTCCACCAAACGATAGAGCTCACGTCCATTGTCTTTATTCACCTCTTTGGCCTTTGACATTGACAAAACAATCTTACCGCTATACCAATAACTCACAAAAGCCATCACAATACTGATAATAACAACTATTGGTAATATTTCCGGAGCATCCATAGCGGTGGCAAAAATGTAGCCGACGATTATAATAAAGACGAAAAACCCGGTCATTAGAAACCAGGTTTTTCTTTTATTAACAGCACTATAAGTATAGAGATTAGACATAAATCTGAGCAACAATTTATTTATCCTCGCCTTTCATCTTATTAGCGAAACCATCAAAAGCTTTAAGGACTTCCAAAGGAGTCATAAAGACAATGGTATTAGATTGATCGGAGGAAATATCATTAATTGACTGCAGGGTGCGTAAATGTAAAGCACCAGGAGTTTCAGCCAGAGTTTTAGCAGCGGCAGCAATATTAGCTGAAGCGGCCAATTCTCCTTCTGAATTGATAATAACTGCTCTTTTTTCTCTTTCCGCTTCTGCCTGTTTAGCAATGGTCCTTTGCATTGACTCCGGCAAAGACACATCTTTCAATTCAACATTATTAACTTTAATTCCCCATTCATCCGTTTCAGCGTCAACAATTTGACGGATACGATCGGCAATCTTTTCACGTTGACCAAGTAATTCATCCAGAGTTGCTTCACCAACAATATTACGCATGGTTGTTTGTGCATATTGAGAAATAGCGTATTTAAAATTCTCCACTTCAATAATGGCCTTTTCAGCTGCCACTACTTTGTAATAAATTACCGCATTAACAATTACCGGCACGTTATCACGAGTAATTGCTTTCTGATCCGGAACATCCACCGCCTTAACGCGAATATCCACCTTACGAAAAGATTGAAAAACCGGAATTAATAGACGCCAACCCGGTTGCATAACATAGGAATAACGACCCATGGTAAAAACAACTCCTCGTTCATACTGATTAACCTGCTTTAAAAAAGCCGCCAAAACAACAACGATAGCAATAACAATATAAATCCACATATTATTTTAATTTAAAATTAATAATTAAATATTTAAAATTTAACTGCGATATTTTCTTTCTCTTCCTCAGCAGCTTCAAAAAAATCATAGACCTTAAAACCAAGCATCTTGCCAAAGATATTAGTTGGAAAAACTTGTAACTTAGTATTGAAATCACGCACGTTGGTATTATAGAAACGACGAGAAGCCATAATCTTATCTTCAGTATCAGTTAAATCACGTTGTAATTCCAAAAAATTTTGGTTTGCCTTTAAGTCAGGATAACTTTCTGCCAGAGCAAAAATTGACTTTAAAGCAGTGCTTAAATTATTTTCTGCCTTCAAAACCTCTTCTGAATTATTACTTGACTGAGCAGTCATGGCCGCATTACGAGCGTTGATCACCTTTGTTAAAGTTTCCTGTTCATGACTGGCATAACCCTTCACAGTTTCCACCAGATTAGGAATTAAATCATGACGGCGTTTTAATTGCACATCAATATCACTCCAAGCTTCATCCACTCTATTTTTAGAACGAATCAGAGCATTATACATGCCCATTAAAATTAAAGCTAAGAAAATGACAATGACAGCAATTATCCAAGGAGTAGTCATATAGTTTGTATAACCCCTACAATTTTTTAGGAGTTTTTTAATTAATTAACAAGTGAATTATAACAAAATTTTGTGATTTTGTCCAAAGAAAATTTAAACCGACAATAAACGATAATTATGACCAAAGACTATTAATTATTTGAATTTAAGCAAACAAAAAAGGACTGGTAATTGGCCGGTCCTTAAAAATTTATTTACTAAAATTATTTAGGCAAATAAATTTCTTTTTTCAAATCTTTTTCTTGAATTTTTTGAAGCCCCCCCTGCTCTCGCGTTAGGCGTACCCAGTGCAACTCTCAGAAAAAGAATTCTGAAATCATGACGCAACAACCTTGATCATTTTGCAATTCTTGATTTCATTTCAGAATATCATAACTTTCGAGAATAAAAAAGACCCTCTCAATTTTCCGAAAAAAAGAGAAAGGGCCAAAGGAACCAAGGATCAATATTAATTGGTTTGAGATACCAAGGACAAATTGCGGGAGAAGACACGATAGCCGTCGACCCACTTATCCGGAGCCCCGACAGAGTAGGCGTCCACGCGCCAACCACCGCCATGCCAGCTCACGACCACGGCACAAAGCGCCTTATTGACATCTCCGACATAGAAGATATTAGCCCAACCATTATTGAGCAGGTTGCCAACTTCACCGTTGGACTGTGCTGCCATTATGGCATAGATTTCAGTTAGTGTTGTCTCGGCTTTTCCCTGACCGCCTAATTCTGAAAGAATTGGACCATCAACCGAATTTCTTTTGAGCTGACGTCCGTAAAGAATGCTGCCAAAAAATGGTTCTTCTTTTTTTCCCAGAAACCGGCTTTTGAAATTGTCGCTAAGGTATGAAATCTTAACTTTGGCTTTACAGCCAGTGTCAACTTTAAAATTGTCTTTAGCGACAAACTTGTCTGTTGTGACGGGGACAGTAACGGTGGCGATGATTTCACCGAAAATGGTGATTATCGTCTGGGCGACTGTTTTTGCGCGATTAATTACTGCGTTGATAAAAAGATCAATTGCCTCTCCAGTGTTCTGGATAATCCATTGGCCATCATCCTTGGGTAGAGTAGAAAACTTATCCTGGAATTCCACCATTCTTCCAGCAATCATTTGATTCTGTTTTGTTGTAGCCATTTTTGCCTCCAATTTTTACAGGTTATTAATATACATATCAGCACTTCCCAGCTGATTGGGGTAAATACTCAATATTTAAGCATTCATGATAATTTATCACAAAAATTATATTATGTCAATGTTTAGCGAATAATTGTAAAAGCAAATCATTATAATTATTGTTATAGTATCTTCAGATTTAGAGTAGTAAGGTGAGATGTTAAAAATCTGTTTAACTATCACTAATACCTTTACCAGCACTTAAACCGATCAAAAAACCTCTGTTATACAGGGGTTTTTTGATGTTTTTGTTGTTTAACTACTAGTACAGTCATGATCATAAGATTCATCAAAATATATTAACAAATTACTTCAATAAAATAATAAAATTATTAAAAACTAAACTTTTTCCACCTGTATTAGTAACTCACCCGTATCCAGCTTCAGCTTCTTCTCTGGACCATCACCCTTCATCTTGCCCATGCTCAAATTAAGAGCAATTGTGGCTTTTTTAATTTCTTCAGTAGCCTCTACCAACCAATTACCAGCTTCTTCACTACCTTCAATGTAAATATTAATATCATCAGCCACACTTAGACCAGCTCTTTTACGTAAAGCATTAACTGTTCTAATTAATTCGCGCTTATTTCCCTCTAACTGTAATTCAGGAGTAATTATCGTATCTAATTTTACCTCAACATTAGCTTCACCACCCTGCCAAATTACTTCACGCACATTTAATTCATCTACTAGCAAAGGATAATAACTACTATCCAATTCACCACCACCATTAAATTCAACTGAATTAAGCATCTGTCTAATTTTAATACCAGCGGCATCGCGAGTGGCTAAAGCCGCCTCGGCCGCTTTACGCAATATCTCCATTTGACCCAATACTTTTTCTTCCGTCTTAGTCAACACACCTAAATCAGACCAAGTCTGTAAATGCACCGACTCATCCCGATTAGTAAACTTACTACCAGAAACTTCCTGCCATAAACGCTCAGAGGTAAATGGCATAAATGGAGCCATTACTTTGGCCAACTCTAATAAAATAAATCTGCTCATAGCTAAAGCCGCCTGTTTATCATTTTCATCATCGCTCTTGAAACGATTCCGACTACGACGCAAATACCAGGTGGATAATTCATCGATAAATTCTGTAATTGGACGCATGGCTTTAGGTAGATTATATTTTTCCATCGCTGCCGTCACTTCTATCAACAATAATTTAAATTTAGCTAAAATCCAGCCATCTAAAATATTATCCGGTTTTACTTCACGACCATCATATTCCGGAGCATAGGTTTCATAGAAACGATAAACATTCCATAGGGTCATCACATTCTTACGCAATGATTCCTGCACACCTGCCTCAGCAAAATTCAAATTCTCTGCCTGCATTACTGGTGAAGATAATAAATAAGCGCGCAAAGCGTCAGCTCCATATTTTTCCATCACCAACGATGGGTCAGGATAATTACTTAACTTCTTAGACATTTTTTTGCCGTTCTCGGCCAAAACAATGCCATTAACAATTACATTCTGAAAAGCGTGACTATCTGTAATACCTCCAGAGATGACATGCAAGTAATAGAACCAAGCTCTGGTTTGATCAGCACCTTCAGCAATAAATTGGGCTGGAAAATTAACTTCCATTTTCTTTTTATTTTCAAAGGGGTAATGCTGTTGAGCGTAAGGCATTGAACCAGATTCAAACCAACAATCAATCACATCGCTAATACGAGTCATCTTGGATTGACATTCTGGACAAGCAAAAGTTAATTTATCTACTTTATCTTTATGAATATCAGTAATCTTTGTGCCTGTTAATTGTTCTAATTCAGCCACCGAAGAAACTACGTGGTGATGACCATTTTCACACTCCCAAATTGGAATGGCGCTAGCCCAAAAACGCTGACGAGAAATAGACCAATCCCGAGCTCCTTCTAACCAATTACCAAAACGACCATTTTTAATATATTCCGGTGACCAATTAATTTCTTTAGCTGTCTTCAAAAGTTTGTCCTTAATCTTAGTTACATCAACAAACCAAGAAGAAGTCGCATAATTAATTAAAGGAGTGTCACAACGCCAACAATGAGGATAGCTGTGTTCGTATTTTTCTTTATGGAATAACAAACTATTAGCTGCTAAATATTTAATAATTTGGATGTCGGTGGCCATATGATCCCCTAAAGGCTTAACATTCAAACCGGGAAAATCTTTTACTTCCGCCTTAAAAATACCATCCATACCCACATGTTGAATGAAAGGTAAATTATTATCTTTACCTAATTTCATATCATCCTCACCAAAGGCAGGGGCAACATGAACCACGCCCGTGCCCTCATCAGTCGTTACAAAATCAGCCAAATATATTTTCCAACCATTATCATGATTTTCTAAACTACTATCCTCAGAATAATAATTAAAGAGAGGTTTATAGGCCTTGCCTACTAAGTCAGAGCCTTTGAATTCAGTCATAACTTCTCCCGCTCTTTCTTTAAGAACATCGGACATGCGTTCTTTAGCCATAATAAAAATTCCTTCCTCTGTTTTTACTTTCACATATTCAATATCCTTCCCCACTGCCAAAGCGACATTACCAATCAATGTCCAGGGCGTAGTCGTCCAGGCCAAAACAAAAGTACCAGGCTCTTCAATCAATTCAAACTTAGCAATAACCGATAAATCTTTAATATCTTTATAGCCTTCGGTCACTTCCGACTGCGACAATGTTGTCTCACAACGAGGACAAACGTGCATGGATCGATAATCCTTATAAATTAAACCCTTATCCCAAAGCTGTTTAAATGACCACCAAATACTCTCCATGTAGTCTAAGTCCATGGTCTTATAGGCATTATCAAAATCAACCCAACGACCTAGTCGGGTAATTACATTCTCCCATTCTTCCGCATAAGTTAACACTTTGGAGCGACATAAATCATTAAACTTACCCACACCCAATTTTTCAATATCTTTTTTACTCTTGGTGCCTAATTCCTTTTCTACAATATTTTCAATAGGCAAACCATGGCAATCCCAACCCCATTTGCGCTCCACATGATAACCACACATCGTTTGATAACGAGGCACAACATCTTTCATTAAGCTGGCAACTAAATGTCCATAGTGAGGCGTGCCGGTAGCAAAAGGAGGACCATCATAGAAGACATATTCACCCTTAGGAGATTCCTTAGCCAAAGACTTATCAAAAATATGAGCTTCCTGCCAAAAATTAAGTACCATTTTCTCAGCTTCAGGAAAAGTCAAAGCTGGAGTTTCTGTTTTATCTTGTTTTGAAGACATAATATTTAAAAATTTAATTAACTTATTCAAAATTACGTGCAGCCACGTCTTTATAACCTGGTTTATAGTTTTCTAATTTTCTTATTTTACGATCAAGACTACTGGTATCATCTTGCTTTTTCTTACTTTCCTTTTTATTTAAGAATACTCGCTGTTTTTTATTCACCTTCACAGCTTCTAAATATTTCAGATAAAGACGAGCACTATCATGATGAGCTTTATCATCATGTATATCGGGGCTAACTAATTTCAAATAAGCTTTTTGTTTCTCTTCACCAGGAGCGGCTTTATCATAGGCGGCCCGAAGCATTAATAAGCGAATTCCATAAGCCTTAATTTCCGGCATAATATCTTCAAACTCAGCTAAAGATATATCACGATTTGTTTGCAATAGACGTAAACGCTTTAATTTTATTTCTGCCTCTTTTTTTATTTTTTCTTCCTTAGTAATCAAAGACTCAGAAACTAAATATTCTGGCTTTTCATTCAATTTATTTTCTTTAACAGGCTTTACTTCCTCATTATCAATCATCTCAACTGGTGAATTAGAAAGATCAAGCTTCTTGGCTGCTTCTGTTTCATCAAAGATATGAAGAAAATCAGTTTGTTCTACACCCATATATTTATTTTAAAACTTTATAATGCATTTGCACTTCATTATTATAACTGTTTTAATTACTTTTTTTTGTTCAATAAAAATTTATTGTCTGAAATAACTGATTTACCTGTCTGTTTTTCTAATTCTTTCCGAGCTTCAGCAGCCACACCACCTCCCTTTTTAGCCACCACTCTATTTTTATTAAAAGTATCCGGTTTATCCACTTTAGAAATCTCTGTAGTTGAGGTCTCTGCCAACATATTCAAAACTAATTCTAAATTAGTCATGTTATCACGCAAATTTTCCTTCTTTAATTCTTTTACTTTTTTATAATCTTTAACCTTTAAACCAGCCCAAGCAAAAGTAATATCATCGGTTAAAATTGCAAACTCATTACTATTTTTTACCCCTCGCTCAAACCATTCATTAGTCAAATCTTTCCTGATCTCAATGCTCTTTAAACGTAAATCAACCCAATCTTTAGAATAGCCTTTCTTTAAATAAGTTGCCATAGCTCTTTGAATCCCTTTTTCTGGGTCCTCAACTTCTTCCACTCGTTCATAACCAACACGAGCTAACCATTGCTTAAAAGGTTCAGCTTTAGGCGAAGGGATAGACTGAATAATACGAAAAATGCTTTCTGTGTCAGCCGCATCACTTAAATAATTTTTACCATCTTTAGCTAAAAATTTCAGTTGTACGATTTTTTCGTACACCTCACTTCCCTCTAATTTTAATCTGCTTTTTAAATCTGACCAGTACCTCTTGGGAATAGAGCTACTGGATAATAATTCCACAATATCTATTACCGAAAAATACCATTTTTCTTTTTCTTCATCCCAAACTCGTCGAATTTCTCGACCGGAAAAGATAGCCTGTTTTTGTATTTTTGTTTTAGAATTCATACTTTTAATAGTTAATAAATTATACTAACTATTATAACAAAAACCTAATGAAGATAAGATAAAATTTTTATAAAAATAATAATACATTTCTAACTAATAGAATAGGATAATCTAAGGCAGGCGTCTAAATCTTTAACTAAATCTAATTTAAAAGCTTCCTGGGGCATAGACCAACAATAATCTTTATGTTCAGTGGCGCTAAGTTCAATCACTGGTAACGAGGATGGGCGGTAACGAAACACATAATAGATAAAATCATAATCAGGATATTTAACATAAACCTTATCTAAATATTCCAGTTTTTCTGGCGTTAGTACTTGTCCGGTTTCTTCTTTAATTTCCCGAAGCATTGCTTCTGATTTATTCTCGCCCTCATCAATCTTGCCAGCCGGCATACCCCAACGATTACCCTCAGATTTATGATCCTGACGTCTTAGCAATAAAATCTTGCCGTCATGTTCTAAATAACAACTAACTGTACTGAATTTAGGTTGAAAATTGTCTGGCTTTTCATGATAAATCATATTAACTATTTAGGCTATTTTAGATAAATCACCGTTTATAAGCATGGGGCTCATGCCCTCAATTTCTTCACGATAACTTATTTCCGGAATCTCATTTAATAAATAAATCGGCTTTTTTAAAAATAAAGCCAAACCCATTTCCATTAAAGTATTGGCACCAATATATCCAGCCACACCGTTCTTTTCTTGATTTACCACCAAAATTATATCAGCCCATTCCACTTTATTAAAGTGAGCTAACATTGCCTTCTTTTTTGCTACCCACACCCAAGCAGGAGGCTTCTCTGATTTACGCAAATTATAATATTCCGTCACTGGAATATATTCATCTTTATCATTCAAAATCTTAGTTGGTGGTAAATCCACTTCATGCCCTAATTTCTCAAGTTTATCTTTTATAATTAACATACCCTTAAAAAAGGCAATACTCCCACAAATAGTAATTTTCATAAAAAATAATTTTAAGCTCCACAACACTTCTTAAATTTTTTTCCACTACCACAAGGACAAGGGTCATTGCGACCAACTGTCTTACCAAATTCATCCCTGGTCTTTTCTCTAACTAAATCAAAGTTATCTCGCTTTTCACTTAACTTTTTCATCTGCTTAGGAGCACCCTCCAACACTAGATTCTTAGGCTGTTCACTTTGACTTAAATTCATTAAAGCCGAAGGCGCCATCTGCAGAGCATCAGCTGTGCGATAGATTGAATAAACTAACTGTTGACGAACTAAATCAAGTAACTCATGATACATTCGATAGGATTCCTTTTTATACTCCACCAAAGGATCATGCTGACCGTAGCCACGCAAACCAATACCACGACGCATATAATCCATGGTCTCTAAATGTTCTACCCAAGTCTGATCAATTGAACGCAAGAGCATACCTTTGGCCACCTCTACAAAATCAATACCCGCTTGCAGAAATTTATCCACTAATTCATCATAGGTTCTTAGCGCTTCACTCCTAAAGTAATCTAAAACTGCTTGACGACCACCATCCTTGCCTTCACCAGCTAATTCTTTGAATTTATCCAATTTATCAGAAGAATTAAGCATCGTCTTCATTGTTTCGGCAATTTCCTTCAGATTCCATTCACTGGCTTTATCACCGGCACAATGGAAATTAACAACCCGAGCAATTTCTTCTTCAACCTGCACTTTAACCATTTCACCTAAACGCTCAACCGGGCTAGCTTCACCTTCCTTTAGCTCTGCTTCAGCCACCTCTAAAATTTCTCGGCGGCGGCGATAAATTGACTCCCGATGCTTATTAATAACATCATCATATTCAACTAAATGTTTTCTGGTATCAAAATTATTCCCTTCCACTTTTTTCTGAGCGGATTCCAAGGAATTAGAAATCATTTTATTCTGAATTGGCACATCAGCTGGCAGTCTCAGTGTCTTCATCATATTCTTCATACGATCACCACCAAAAATACGCATTAAATCATCATCAGTGGAAACATAGAACTGAGATGAACCAGGATCACCCTGACGACCAGCCCGACCACGCAACTGATTATCAATACGACGAGACTCATGACGTTCAGTACCAATAACATGCAAACCACCTAAAGCCAAAACTTTTTCTTGCTCTTTCTTGGCTTCAGCTACAGCCGCTGGGTCATTTGTATCTGGATTACCACCTAAAATAATATCAACACCACGTCCAGCCATATTAGTGGCTAAGGTGATTGCCCCCGAACCACCAGCCTGAGAAATAATTTCCGCCTCTTTCTGATGATTCTTAGCATTTAACATTTGTGGACGCAAACCCTCACGCTCCATCAAATTAACCATCAATTCATTTTTTTCAATGGAAATTGTACCAATTAAAATTGGTTGACCCCTAAGTGATCTTTCTTTCACGTCCTTAATCACTGCTGCATACTTATCTTCTTCGGTACGATAAATTAAATCATTATAATCTTTACGAATATTTTGTTCATTGGTCGGAATAACTACTGTTTCTAATTCATAAATCTTATGAAATTCCTCGGCCTCAGTTAAAGCAGTACCAGTCATACCAGACAACTTTTTATACATGCGGAAAAGATTCTGAAAAGTAATGGTGGCCATGGTTTGCGATTCTTTCTGCACTTTCACGCCTTCTTTAGCTTCAATCGCCTGATGCAAACCTTCACTATAGCGACGACCCGGCATCATACGACCGGTAAATTCATCAACAATAACAATTTCATCATCTTTAACTACATAGTCACGGTCACGTTTAAACAGAACCATTGCTTTTAAAGCTTGCTCCAAGTGATGGACTTCCTTAATACCTCCGGTCACATAAATATTACCAATATCCAACCACTCTTCAATCTTATTAATACCAACATCAGTTAAAGTAGCAGCTTTCATTTTTTCATCAATATTGTAATCTTCGTTCTCGGTTAAACGTTGTACCAATTGCGAAAATTTCTGATATTTATCAGTTGATTCTTCGGCCGGAGCAGAAATAATTAAAGGAGTACGAGCTTCATCAATTAAAATAGAGTCAATTTCATCAACAATAGTATAGTTTAAAGTGCGCTGAACAGTCTGTCCAAGATTATAGGCCATATTATCACGCAGATAATCAAAGCCGAACTCATTATTAGTGCCATAGGTAACATCACAGTAATAGGCTTCCCGACGAGAAATTGGACGAAAATGACGTAAACGTTCATCATACTGATCCTCATCATCATACTCAGGATCAAACATATAGGCAGCATCATGCACAATTACACTCGTACTTAAACCTACGGCGTGATAAAGGCTGGCCATCCAACCGGCACCAACCCGAGCCAAATAATCGTTAACAGTAATTAAATGTACCCCTTTGCCTTCCAAGGCATTTAAATACAAAGGTAATGTCGCCACCAAAGTCTTACCTTCACCGGTCTTCATTTCGGCAATTTCACCACGATGCAAAACAATGCCACCAATCAACTGAACATCATAATGTCTTTGCTTTAATAAACGACTAGACATTTCACGCATATTGGCAAAGGCTTCTGGTAATAAATCATCCAGACTTTCACCCGCTTTCAAACGCTGTTTAAATTTAGCTGTCTTCCCTTTCAATTCATCCAGACTAAGAGTCTTAAAATCTGGCTCAAGAGAATTAATTTTCTCTACAGTTTTGCGGAGACCTTTAATTATTTTTTCATTTGGATCCCCTAAAATCTTATCCAATATATTCATATGTTTATATCTTAACACTTCAATAACAAAAAATTACGCCTGATGCGCTCTTTGCAGTATAATATGCTTTGACTATTTAATAAATATTGACAATACTTTATAAATGTATTATTATACTATGAATTAGAACTTTAACAATACACTTAAATCAATATAAATTAAAATTAATACTCATCCAAAAAAATACAGACATGAAAAAAAAGTATTAAATCCTATGTTTTGGAATTACCGAAACATAAAAAGATTGAAAATTCTCAATCCAGATGACTTCCAAATACCTTTAATTATCAGCGAAGATTTTCAGAAAATGTATGGAAAAGAATTTGTCAAATCTCTCGGTTTAGCCGATAGTAACGAAATTAACACCCGCAACGAATTCATACGTTTTTTGTATGAAAGACCAGAATTAAGACAAAAAATTAATGACTGGAACAAATCAAAATCACAAACCTACAATTTACCAGATGATGAAAACGCTTTTTTGTACTATTACAAAAATGAAAATCCATACTGGTTAATTGTTAATGAGTTTTTGGCAGAAATGCAGAAAGATGAACACTGTCCTAAAAAAGTCAAATCATTCGTTCAACAAACCGTCAGTGAAGTCAATAATTTATTCAAAATGGAAAAAGAAACCGCTGATGCTATAAGTGAAAAATTATCAAAGGTGACGCGTATGGAGGGAGTGGTTGAATTTCTTGTAACTCGGAAAAATGAGATAACAATGTATAGACCAGACGAAGAAGACAATTCTCCCTATGAACCAACAATTATTGGTCAAAAAGCCTTCAGCGCAGTTTGGACAAAAGATTACATTGCCCCAATTCCACGTTGGACAAGAAGATGGTTCTGGCGTTTTTCTGGAATTACATACTTAATTCAAAAATTTGCCAATCGTTATGCTTCAGCCAAAGCTAAGAGATCAGCTATCATTGAAACATTTCCGCAATCAATAATCACTGATTTACAAAACGGAATTTGTCAGATGCTTGAATTAAATTTATTGAAGACAAAAAATGCCAAAAGATTGGGTTTAAGAAGAAAGAAAATTCATCAATTCTTATCCACAATGCCTAATTTAAGACTCAAAGTTTATTTTCAATACAATAACAATGGTCTTAAAATGAATCTCATTAGTGTTAAACAGGTAATAAAGTCTACAATAGTGTCCTCAGAAAGTCTATCTTATAATCGTAATTACAATGGTTACACCGATAAAGAACGTAAGACTATCACTAAAAACATTGAAACAATTAATCATGAGGTTTCTGAATCCCTAGCCATGCAAGGAGTTATAAAGATTATGGAATTTATCAAATCTGATTTAAACTGGTCAATTGGGCAATTAAAGTGCATTAAATCACCAGTAACTGATCAAATTTTCAAATGGGTATACATTAGAAATCTGTATAATTCTCCTGAACATCGCGAAGCCTACAAAGCTTTAACCAGGCAACGTCATTATTTCTGGCAAGGCATGTCTGATTTACACAAATTCTGTGGCATCATTAATTATTTCATTAATACTGCCAAGCAGCACAATTTACCTTTGTGCATGCCCATCATTAATAATGAAAAAGTTGGAATAAGTTTTAAAAAAATGGCTCCGATTGATATGATGCACCAAAATGAAAGCATGGTTCCATTTTCGTTTCCAACGATAAACGGACATATTCTCTGTTTAACAGGAAAGCATGGAAGAGGCAAAAGTGTTGCCGGTAATAGCATTTTGGAGAATTTATGGCTTGTACAATCAGGTCTACCAGTATTTGCTGAGAGCTTCAACACCGATATAAAGGAAATGATAGGGGCTGTTACCAATGATTCCGGAGACGGCTCAACCGCAACCGTTTTTGTTAAAAAAACAAAAAATTTGTTTGAAAACATTAACAAGGTTCCGGCCCACAAATCACTTATCTTTATTGATGAAATTGGCAAAGGAACTCAGGAAAACTCCGGTCTAAAACTTGGTCGGCAAATACTGAAAGTACTTAGTGGTAACGGCAACAGTGTAATCTTCAATACTCAGATTATGAAACTAGCAGAATACGCCCGTGACAATTATAAAGCCATTTGCTTAAAAGTTAACGATAAACATCAATTCGAACCAGGGATTGGTGAAGGCGAAATGGAAGAATTAATAAAAGAAATCGGATTAGACAAATACTTAAATTAAATAATAAAAAAAGTTTAGTTTAAGAAGTCGCTTGAAATATCAAGCGGCTTTTTTATAAGTATTAAAAACAGACGTCATTTTGACGTCTGTTATCCCCAATCTTATTAAATTTTACTTTCCCCGCTCTTGATCGCGTAACTTTTTACGATGACTGATAATCATTTCCTCCATATGATCTTTAACTTTATCAATCGCCTTATATAAATCCACTTCCGTCTTATCAACTCTTAACAGATTACCTGGAATTTGCAAATTAATTTCAGCCCGATAGATTTCCCCCTTATTCTGCCCACCAACTGATTTAGCAACTTCAAAATCACAATGGATCACTTGGGTGCCCCCCAAATACTTTTCCAACATATCAACTTTAGTCTGTACATATTCATGAATGGCTGCGGTTAATTCAATATTACTAGCTTTTAAATTTATTTTCATATGATAAAAATGTCCAAGAGTAATTATATTGGCTTGTCCATAAATTACTCAAGATAAATTAATAATTGTTAAAACAAACGGACAATATCCTTATAGGTGACAAAGACAATTAATAGAATCAAAAGCCAGAAACCAATGGCGTGAATCCAAGTTTCAACTGACTGACGCACCGGCTTACCTTTAAACTTTTCAATCAACAAGAAGAATAAGCGTCCACCATCAAGAGCTGGAAAAGGCAGAATATTAATCAGAGCTAAATTAAGTGATAGCAAGGCCATAAACTGAAGTAGGTAGGCAAAGCCTAGGCTAGCCACCTGGCCAGTTAAAGTGGCAATACCAACTGGACCAGCCACCTGTGCACCCATACTAGCGCCGCTGAATAAACCAACAATCAGACCATAGAAAGCGACAATAATTGCCCAAAACATCACCCCAGTCATCTTAATTCCCTCCCAAATGGCAATAAAGAAGGGATAGCGGATGGTGGCTGAAGAATAGATGGAGACACCAAGCCCGGGAGTATTTGTGCCCACTATCATCTCTGGAATAATTTCTAAATGTTTATCACCTTCATCATTTCTAATTAATACATCCACCGCTTGTCCCTGACTATTAGATAATAAATTCTGTAATTGTTTATGACTACTAACTGCTTCATTGTTGATAGCAGCAATTACATCACCAGTTTGAATACCAGCTTTTTCTGCCGGTGAATCAGCCAGTGTTTCCACCACCAACATCTCTGCCTGCGTAATATGAGCAGAGGGCCTCGCTTCTTCCAAAGATTGAGGCATGCCCATCATATAACCAGCTGATAATAAAACAGCTGCTAATACGATATTCATAATAACACCAGCTGCTAAAATTAAAGCTCGACGCCACAAAGACTTGGCGGCAAAACTATCAGAATCCTGCTTCCCTTCGCCATTTTCACCTTTAATACGCACAAAACCACCCAAAGGTAACCAATTCAATGAATAAACGGTACCAGCTGGTTCTTGTCCCTCCGGCAAACTCTCTAAGGCTTTATTCCCCCAGAAATGATGCCAACGACCGTTGACGTCTTTATATATACCCAAAGCTCTGGGTGGAAAACCAAAACCAAATTCATCCGCTTTCACACCTAAACGACGAGCGGTAAAAAAATGGCCTAGTTCATGTACAAAAACTAAAACCGATAATACTAATATAAAAATTATAGCTGTCGTCATAAGTTATTGTGCTAACGTTAAAAATTAAATATCCATTACATCCTTTTCCTTGCGATCTCTCATTGTTTTTAATTCATCATTCTTTTTACTAACATACTCGTCCATTTCCTTTTCAAAACGAAACTTCTCATCTTCGGAAATTTCTTTATTCTCCTCAGCCTTTTCAATGGCATTTTTTACCTCTTCACGAGCCTGACGGATATTAATACGAGTTTTCTCCATTTTTTCATTTAACCTCTTAACCGTTTCTTTGCGGTTTTCTTCAGTTAAAGCGGGTACATTTAAACGAACTTTATCACCTTCATTCACAACACCCAAACCTAAATCGGCTTCAATAATTGCCTTTTCAATATCTTTAGAAATACCTTTATCCCAAGGGGCAACAGTAATACTTTTAGTATCGGCCACAGTAATATTAGCCACGGTATTAATCGGGTTTAACACGCCATAGGCTTCAACTTGGACATTCTCTAGAACGGCCGGATCAGCTCTACCCGTTCTTAGAGTAGTGATATCCCGCCTAAAGAAATCTAAGGCATTGATAAAACTTTCTTCTTGTTCATTTAAATAAGTATTCATAAGTTTAAATTATTATTGTAATTTCTTAGTACCCAAGTAGATATTTTTTGGATTATTAAAATCAACTAATAACTCCCAACCAGCTCGACTGGTACTTAATTTCTTAGTAATCCAAGTCACGCCGCCATCAGAAGAACTAAAGAAGGTAGTATTAGTAACATAATAAATTTCCTTAGAGTTCTTTGGATTAACCGCTATCGCATTTATAATAGCGTCTTTTTCCGGAGTAAGCAACTTAATATTTTCCCAAGTCAAGCCTTGGTCCGGTGAACGAACAATCGCATTTTCAGTAGCTAAAAATAAAGAAGCATCACTTGGACAAACAACAATATCACGAAAATTTAAGCCTAAATTAAAATCTTTTAAAACCAAACCTAAATCTTGCCAGTCATCAACTGCAAAATTCTTATCAAGATTAGCCGAGTCTTTTGGAACAGTTACAGAATTAGAATAAAAGCTATAAATACTATTCTTCGATGTTGCTACGAACACCAAACGGCTATCCTGAGGAGAAATAATAATACGAGCGATATTATCATTTACCCGACGAATGGTACGCCAAGCAAGACCACGATCAATACTCTTAATAATATCACCACGTGAGGTACCAATATAAATATTCTCATTATTATAATGATCAATGGCAATGGTGGTTACACTTACACCAGGATTATTATCAAAATACACCTGTTGCCAGCTACGACCACAATCAAGTGAGCGATAAAGACGGTTGGTAATAGCAACAAATAAAGTACATTTAGCTTTTGGGTCAACTTTAACATCATTAATAGTACCTTGACCCAAATTACTCATTTCTTCCCAACCATTATTAACATTATAGGTATAATACAAGCCCTTACCAACTGTACCTAAATAAACAGCTGAACTATCCTGAGGATCAATGCTGAGAACATTAATATCCACATTACCCAAACTACCTGGACGACCACTAATAGTTGGGATAGACGATACCTGTCGCCAAGTAGCTCCCTTGTCCCCCGACAACCAAGCTCCACCATCGTTAGCCGTACCAACACTATTTGAACCCAGAGAAACACTGCAAGCAGAGGTAAGACCAGCAAAAGCAAACAATAAGATAACTAATTTAAGATAACGCATAAAATTAAAAATAAAGACTTAAACTTTCTAAGATACTTTTTGGACTAACAAAGCCTCGCAAATATTCACCAGACTTTTGTAATTGTTTTAAATTAATAAAGGCGCGATAACTTTCGTCCCCGTCAGCATTTTTTTGAAAATATTTCTGCCAAGCTTCACGAAAATTAGGATAACGCAAATGATCTTCATGTCCTAGAGAAATAAGCAGAGCATCATGCCATAAACCCTCCCAAACATATAAATAAACTTCAGCTTTTTCAGCAGAAAAATCTTTAGCCTTAGTTAATGATCCAATCAAATCCAAGCGCCCACCTAAATCTGAATTAATAAAATTAAATAATTGTTCCACCAGCTCCGTTTGCATACGATATTCCTCCGGTTCTTCAAGCCAATGTAAGGCTTGTAAGGGTCGGCCCATGGCAGCGGCCGCAATTTCTTTGGCTAAAGATCGATTTATCTCAGAACTGGCCAAAAGATAGTCATACACGGCAGCTGTTGGTACTGGATAAAAATATAGAACCTGGGCTCTGGAGATGATAGTAGGAACTAAAAGTTCAACGTTTTCGGTAATTAAAATTATTATAACCTTCTCTCTCGGTTCTTCTAAGGTTTTTAGGAGTGCATTTTGAGCCCCAACTGATAATAACTCCGCATCTTTAATGATACCTATTTTATAAGAATTATGAAAAGAGCTTAGACCTAATTTTTTGATAAATTCACGCGCCTGCTCAACGCCAATTTGCTTCTTATTAACTTCTTTTTCTAAAATATTTAAATCAGTATTTAAACTAGAAAAATCATTATTCTCAGCTTCAGTCTGACGATCAAAATTCCAGAGATTACGAGCAAAGGCTAAAGCTAAACTGGTCTTACCTAAATCTTTAGGTCCGGAAAAAATATAACTTTGAGCTAATTTACCTGACAAAATACTTTTCTCCAAAAAAGAAACAGCTCTATCCTGACCGAGTGGCGGCCACTGAAATTGATCGGAATTAATCGTCATAACATTATTGTCCCACATTAATACTGTTTAAATCCTGATTAGAAATACCCAAACTTAAATAACGCATAATTTGAAAAGCTAAGTCACCATTACCTAAGTAATAGCGTTTGCCGTCACCCGGATTTACATACCAAGCCTCACCGTTTTTTTGTACTTGCAATAAAATCTTACCCTTTAATTTATCGGCAAAATTTAAATCATAATTTAAACGACCACTACCAATAGGATTATAGGAATCACGTACTTCCGCTCCATCTAAAAAGCCATCACCATCAGTATCGCTACTATTAGGATCACTACCAATTGCCACTTCTAAGCCATCAGGCAATAAATCACCATCGCTATCACCCTTAGCAAAACGAATATCTACTCCAATTGGAATCTTGCTTAAATCGCTATTAGTAATACCAATACTCGCTTTACGCATAATCTGATAAGCACCAGCACCATTGGCTAAATAATAACGTTTGCCATCAGCCGGATTAAGATACCAGGCCTTACCCTTATCCTCAACTTGTAATAATATATAACCAGCTAAACGTTTACTTAAATTGCTATTGGAACCACCACTTGGATTTGTAGTGGTGCCACTAACGATAGCAGTTGAACGCGCCGGCTTAGTTAAAGAAAATCTCTGACCAGTATTGATTTGCTGAGTTTTCCCAACTTTAATTTTTAAAGTATTAAGCTTATCATTTTCTGCCCAGAAAGCCTGTCCATATTCAATCTTAGCTTTATCAGCATAGGAAATTAAATAAGGACCATCGGCTAACAAAGCTTCTCCCTGCTTATTAGAGGAAAGTTTAATTGTACCCACTTCTTTATCTTTATAGAAATAAGCACCACTTTCATAGAGTGAATAAATTCGCAGAGAAGACCCCAGCAAAGACATATCACCCAATGAACTGGTAAGGCTAACGCGAGTTAAATTAGCACTTAAAGTAGCATGATTACTTTGTCGATCTTTAATGACTGCATCCCAAAAAATATTATCCTGTCTAAAGCCATCAGCAATCACCAAAGCATAAGTACCAGCCGGATATTCAAGATGTAATAACCCCGAATCATCTGTCTTGCCACTACTAAGTTCATCACCAAGTGAGTAGGCATCTCCGTCTTTAATCTGTTCATGCAAACACACTTCTTTATTGACCAGAGCCTGTCCGGTTGCCGATTTAAGACTTAAAGATAAATCACTAAATATATATTCAAAAGTAGCATTCCTATCAGCTGTGACTGAAATATTATAAGCATCAAAAACTGTCTTACCAATTTTAGCTGATAAAACATATAAACCTCGGCGGTTTTGATCAAAGGAATGAGCAGGGGCAACATACATAATAGCCGAGCCGTCATTACCAGTCTTCATACTAGTTATTAACTTATTTGCCGATTTAATTGGATTATTATCAACATCAAAACTTTCCTCATAGAGAGAAAAAGAAGCATTGGTCTTTAGATTTCCTTGCCCATCTCGCAAAATAATTCTTAAATAAGGCAAGCTTTTAGTAACAGTACGATCGTAACCACAAGTAAATCTGGCCGCATCAAAAAACCAGAACTCCCCAGCATCAGACTTTTTATCATAAACTTTAATCACATAACTTTTTCTTGGATCTGGCTTAAAGCTTAGTTCAGCCCGACCAGCCGAATTAGTACTACCACTTTTCATTTTTCTACCAGCAATTGGACGACCGAATACATCTACATCCTGTTCATAGATTTCATACTTAAAAGAACTTAAAGGATCACCATTGATACCAATAAGATTAAGGATTAACTTGGATGATTCCTCACAAGTTTCATCTCCCACCTGCCAATTGGTACCAACTTGCCAATTATACTCATTTAACTGTCCTTCCATAATTTCCACATCCCATAAATAATCATACTGCCCACTATCATCTTCTATACCTAAAACATATAAGCCAGCCGGATATTCAAAAATGCCATAACCCTCATCATTAGTTTCAAACTCACCCACTTGATCACCCTGGACATTATTATTATTACTATCAATCGTTTGTTGATAGATTTGAACCTTGGTGCCACTTGGAAATAGAGAGCCTAAAGCAGTGCGGAGAGTCACCTTAACAGCACTAGAATAATACTCAACGTAAGTTATTAAAGTGTCAACTACTTTAATATTATATAAGCTAAAAACCTTACGATTACGAGTTATCTCTAGCATATAATAATCACCCTGACTACCATCAATACTATGGACACTACCCTGAGGCACATAGATTTGCGCGGAACCACTATTGCCGGTATTTAAGGCCGCCACCAAATCCTTAGTCTGTTTAATTGGATTGCCATCGGCATCATACTGCTGCGTATAGACATTAAACTTGGCGTTGTATAACAAACCCCCATTATAATCTCGCAGTACAAAATTAATACCGCTTAAAGTTTCATCAACATCCCCCTCTTCTCCGCAAGCCAAAGCCAAATTATAATACCAATAGCTAGTAAAATCCTTAACAATCGATTGAATGCGCAAAGCATAAAGAGCTTGTTGTTCATCCCTATTACGAAAAGTTAGAGTAGCAATACCAGTGCTAGAATTAGCCGAAGCGCTTGCCATCCGATTACCCGGTTTAGTTAAGCCGTTAGCATCAATTACCTGACGATATATTTCCGTTTTAATCCCGGGAATATAAGCTCCGCTAGGATCACGAGCCACCACATTTACCGTTGTATTCAATTCACAAACATCAGCTTTAACCGCTGAAGCACTGATTAAAAATAAAACAGGAACTAATAAAAGTAATAATAATTTAAATTTCATATTTATATGTTTAAAAGATAATGATTAAATTAGACAACCGATATAGCTATAAAAAATATCTTCACCAAAGTTTCAATCATTTTTTGTAATTATAGCATATCCACCAATCTTCGCCAAACAAAAAACAGGCTTAAAAGCCTGTTTTTTTAAGCTTTAATTAAGATTAAAACTTTCACTAAGATTATTGATAATTGAGTTTAAGGATTGCTCGTAGGTCTTTCCGACTACAGTCATGTCCTTCAGACTTAAATTAACACTACGTCCACTTTGATAATCAGTCATCAAATTACCAGACACAATTAAAATTACATCACTATTGGCCCCTAGGCGCAAATAGGCAATATTGAACACGATTAAATTATTATCAATGGTTGAAGCAGTAGAAATAACTTGATTATCTTTCTTTAATTTAAAATTATTTAAATCAAACTTATTGGCAGAACCATCATTTTTAAACACTAGTTCTTTAATATAGACATCCTCATTGCCACTGGTCTCACTAATAACAAAGCGTCCTAAATTCTGTTGACTAGGACTATTGCCTACACTTTCTTCATTAACAACTAATTTAGCTAACAAACCATTAGCATCAAGTAAAGTAAACTGATGACCAATTAAAGGAAAATAACCACCAGCATTTAAATTGGTATTAATCGCCTCGGCGTTAAGTAATTTAAACTGTAAAGTCTGATGATTTACATTATCAGCCTTATTAAGATTAAGCATTACGCGCACAGCAATTGTATTGCCGGAAGGAATAATAAGATCATTAGGACTAAAATTGATAGTCGCTATTCGGTCACTAAAATTACTACTGCTTTTAATACGTTTATTATTACCAGTATTTACTAGATAAACTTCATCAATTATATCACTATTATAAAGACCACTAATTTGAAAACTAAGCTTATTAAACACCACTGTTTCTTCACGAGCACTTAAATATAAAGTCATTACTTGATTATCACGAGTGTCAGGCACTAGATTATAGCCTGAATTTACCTGATCAAGATTTAAGTCCTGACTGATAATTAAGCCATCGTCTTTAACTAAGCCTGTATCAGCATATGAAGTTTCATCTTGATATTGTGTCAATTCAAATTCACTAACAGTAATCGGTAAAACGTTTTCCAGATGATAGTTTAGAATGTCTTGTAAGCCACGCATCAAAACCTTCTTCCCTTCATTAATATAATATAAGTCATCACTAGTAGCCGTTTTAATTAAAAGAGCTTCTGGCCACTGGGCTAATTCTTCTGGACTAACCACCTTAATCTGACTCCAATCATTACCATAATCCAAGAACACAGCCGCATTAATATAAGCCTTACGCTGATGAGTGTCATAATTTAGGTAATAAACAGTTGAACTATCAGGAGCTTTTACCTGATTAATATCAGGACTTAGAGCTAAAACCGGATTAGGAATAAGTAAAAAAACAGCAAAAAGCAAGGAAATTAAACCCCCTAAACTGTAAATATATAGTTTTTTGTTTAATTTAAGCATAAAATTGTTTATCTTTTGATTATTGAAACGCAGGTTAATTATAGCATATTTATAGGATAGTGTCAAGCTATACTTTACGACTAGATTAAAATATATCAAAAAAAGAAATTACTGTCTTTATAGATATAACTTTTTTAACATTGGATGTATAAAAAGATATATCTTTTTATACATCACTACTGATATTTGTCAATATAAACGTGAAAAATGAATAAAAATTACTCTATTTTCACGTTTTTGAACTATTTATTAATAAAAGTTACTAGAAGTTAAAAGTTTTAATTGAGCCTCTGGATACCGATTCTGAAAAGCCCTATTAAAAGCCCTACGTCTATATTTAATTTCTATCCCTATTAATTCAGATTTACACTCCAGAACCAGATCAATCTCAGATCCTTGTTTTGTCCGCCAATAGTATAATTTATAATCTTTATCTAAATAACTATTTTGTTTAACAATCTCGCTAATAATAAAATTTTCAAATAAGGCTCCTTTGTCGGCTCGAAGATTTAAATCAGAAAAATCTTCAATGAGTGCATTCCTAACGCCAGAGTCATAAAAAAATATTTTTGCTGACTTAGATATTTCTTCTCTTTTATTTTTAGAATACGGAAATAATCTAAACAAAATAAAACTTTGCTCAAAAATTTCTATATATCGCTTAATTGTTCGATGATCAGCCTTTAGGCTGAGGGCTAATTCAGAATAATTTATCAGATTACCAATTTGCAAAGCCAAAAGTTTTAAGAGATCTTTAGCTAATTTCTTATCTTCAATTAAATTCAATTCTAAAATATCCTTAAAAATCAGGCTATCAACGAAATTTAAAAGATATTTTTTGTCATTAGAAAAATCAATTACGTGCGGATATTGTCCGTAAATCAAAACGCTATTTAAAACATTTTCCAAATCAAACTTATACAACTGGTCTTTCAGATTTAAATCATGATTAGTCACTCTTTCCAAAATATTAAAATTTAAAGCAGGCTCAATTCCCTTTTGTTGAAGATACTCGGAAAAAGTAAGCGGATAAATATTATAATCTATTTTTCTGCCAGCTAAACTCTCGCCAGTTTTATTTTTTATATGAAATGAGGACGAGCCAGTAATAATAAGTCTAGCCCCAGGCATTTGATCGTAAATAATTTTTGCGGCACGACCAGGGTCGCTCAGTAAATGAATTTCATCAATAATAATCTCACCCTCCTCTTTATTTATTAAGGTTTTATAAGATTCAATATCATAACTTTCTAAAATTTTCTTAATAGGCTCATTATCTACCAGCAAATAGTCCGCTTGAGGAAATATTTTTTTAACTATAGTCGTCTTTCCGACTTGCCTTGAACCAAGCAAAATCAAAACCTGTTTGTATTGTTTAAAATGTTGCTTAATTTTATAATCAAGATGTCTTTGCATATATTAATTTTTAGCATAGGATGTATAAAAAGATATATCTAATTATACATCACTACTGATATTTGTCAACATAAACGTGAAAAATGAATAAAAATTACTCTATTTTCACGTTTTTGAGTTAATTATTAATAAACTAACATAACCTAGTGAACGCAAGCCCTAAAAGATGACAAATCCACCTATTCTTGCTACCATTTAAGCATAAACTATATGAATCAAAGCCTAAAAAAACTATTTTTTCTATTGGGAGATATTGTTGTCCTACACCTAGCTCTCGCCCTAACTCTCTTTGTCCGCTATCGCCTACTCGGCGATATTAACGGCATCAGTCCACACTGGCAGGCTCATTGGTATTATTTTATTGGTGTCTTTATAATTTTCCTCCTAGTTTTCTATATCAATAATCTATATAGTCTCAGACAAATGGCATCTGAACGTAATTTTATCCGCCACACTCTAAGTAGTGTTATTGTCGCCTCCCTACTTGCAATCGTCTATTTCTATATTTATCCTCAAGTAGACATTGCCCCTAAAACCAATCTAGCAATTTTTGCTGTCATTGCCTTGATTGGCTTTTTAATTTGGCGAAAGCTATCATATCTTTTATTAAAATCATCTGCTTGGCAAAACAATCTCGCCATTATTGGTTATAATGAAAAAATTAAAGTCCTGCTTGAAGATATGAGCAATCGCCCTGGACTCGGCTATCAAACTGCTCTGATCTTTAAAGACATGAGTGAATTGAATGAATTAAAACAAAATATTCTTGACCGTAATATTCGCACTGTTATTTTAGGTGATGACTTCGGCGCCAACACCGCCCTCCGCCAAGTCTTATTCAACCTTTTACGACACAAAATCAGCTTCATTTCCTTTGAAAATTTCTATGAACAAGTAAACGGCAAGGTACCAGTTGAAAATATTAATCAAGACTGGTTCTTAGAAAATCTAGCTGAAGGTGAAAAGAATTACTTTGATTTTGCTAAACGTCTATCTGACTATTCCTTAGCTACCCTACTTTTATTAATTTCACTACCCTTCTGGCCCTTGATAGCTCTAATGATAAAGTTAAGTAGTCGCGGCCCCATCTTCTTTACGCAAATGCGTGTTGGTAAGGATGGACGCTTATTTAAACTATATAAATTTCGCAGCATGCGCACAGAAAATAATAATGGCGGCATAACCACTATTGGTGACAAGCGCATTACTTTAAGCGGTAATTTTCTACGCTCCACCCGTCTAGATGAAATTCCACAACTACTCAATATCTTAAAGGGACAAATGAGCTTTATTGGTCCACGCCCAGAAAGACCAGAGCTATCTGAAAAATTAGAAGCTATTATTCCCTTCTACACAACCAGACTTTTAATTAAACCGGGGCTTAGCGGCTGGGATCAAATCTCAGGTGAATATCACTCCCCCAACGCCGACGACACTCTAAAGAAATTACAAAACGATTTATATTACATTAAACATCGCTCTATTTATTTAGATTTATCTATTACCCTTAAAACCATCGCTACGGTTTTAGGAGGGAGAGGGATGTAGAAAGGTAATAATTATTAAAATGAAAACACAAAAAATTAAAAATTTACTTAAAAAAGTTTTTGCTCTTATTTATTTTCCTCTTTTAGTTCCAAATACTATTAAGAAAATTAAAAAACAAACAAACAGATTAAAAGAAACTTCAGAAATGTTTTTGTGGACAGAAAAATTTAGAGTAGGGCCAAAAATACGCGGTCTAAATATTAATTTCAAAACACTGCAAATTAAAGAAGAAATTATCGCTTTAACTAAAGCTATTCA
>Ga0307991_1000389_pt1 | contig 31930 bp, 20 predicted proteins | sample EllFjometagen131_FD_203146 | JGI IMG/M metagenome (GOLD analysis project Ga0307991, IMG submission 203146) | Marine microbial communities from Ellis Fjord, Antarctic Ocean - #131 | ecosystem: Environmental > Aquatic > Marine > Unclassified | place: Southern Ocean | collected 2014-10-08 | reverse complement strand
GGAACGATTAAAAGTGATACTTGAACAACAGAAGATATTGGAAGAAAAAAGAATTTTCCGTTTATTACCAGATGTTAAAATATTTGTTTGTTGAGTTGAGCCGAGTTGACTTTCTCAGCAAACCCTACATAGCAATATGCAATTAACTCAATTTCATTTAATGAAATAGGTTCTATTATTGTATATACTTCATCATGTGAATATTTACATGAAATATATTTTCCTGTATTTATTGCTTGCTGAATTACAGTCCTCTTAAAAACACTTTTATTGGTTTTATATTTTTCATCAACTTCATTGACTTGATTTTCAATTTCATCTTCCAATTCATTAAAAGGTATTCTTCCTAACTCTTTATGAATCGATATAAAGTCAAATCCATCAATTTCAAGATAACTTTCCCGATAGTTCAGTTCTGCCCATTCCTGAGCTTGCTCTTTTGTCCACTGTAAGATAACTCCCAGATCATAAATATTATTTAATTCATTTGGGACTTCAATTCCCCAAATTATACTATTTATAACATTAGAAAGGTAGCTACAACAACCCTCCGGATTTTTATAAACCTGTTCCTCAGCAAAACGAATTATTAACCATCCTCTTCGACTAAAATACCTATTCCTTTCATTATCATAACCACTATAATGTATTGGTTCTCTTGTAATACCATCATAGGGCTCATCGATTTCAATATCAATAAATAAGTTTATTCCATTTGTTTCATCTATTATTGTGATATCAGGTTCATATGCATTTTGTCTTGTAGTGACAATCATTATTCGATCATTATAAATCTTAAAGTGATCACTAAAGTATTTTGAAATGTACGAATAGAAATAATCTTCTGTATAACCTTTATTGCCAGTCTTATTTTTTCGAGGGAACTTAATAACGCTCCGTTCTCCTGGCATAATTACAATTGGGTAATAATAGGGTTCTTCCTGATGAAATAGTTGATTTGTTTCATATCCGATAAACTTTATCTGACTTCGCTTTTCATCTTCAGGAATAATGAATATGGTTTCTGGATTAACTTTTATCTTTGGTTTTTTGATTTGGGGTTTACTTCCCGTATTATCTTCTGATTCCTCTAAAACGTCATCTTCCTCATCCTTCTCTGGCTCAATATTAGAAGCTTCTTCTTGTGGTACTAAATAATTTGGTTCTTCTTCTAATCCTAAATCACTCTCTTTTTGTGAATCTGGTTGCTCTGATGGCTTATTTTCCTCTGGTTGTTTTTCCCCCTTCGACCTACTATCTCGAATGAGTAAAATAATTAATATAAATACTGACAAAACAATTATTACTATAGCCAGATTATTATTGCTGAATGTTTCTTCACCAGCAACTTGCAAAGTGTCTTGAACTGATTGTTTAAGTATAAGCATACGAAAAGGCTATTATTGCTTTAAATAAGTCACCTCACAAGCTTTGCATTGCCTTTTTTCCTGATCGACCTCTCCAAGGCTAAATTTTCCTTCCTGTTTTTCAAAAATATCCAATCCCCGTCCAGGAATTATTTTCCAACCATTATCTGATAAAATATGCCGGTCATGTCCTTGTTTGAATTCATAAGTTAGATGAATTCCAATTTCTTCCACAGCTAAATCCAGTCCATAAAAGTTTTCTTCACTTTGTTTCTGAAATTCTGCCTCATTCCAGGTTATCACATGCAAGTCCATCTCTTCTTCATCGCTTTTAATTTTCGAAAGCATCACACAAAACTCAAGTAACAGTTTAAACTGATAAGGATATCTGATATATGGATCGTTTATAATTATTTTTTTTGAACCTGTTAAGTAATTACCAAAAAGATTAAAATAGGAAATTCCGGTTTGGTTATCCTTAATGATTATTTGCTTTGCTTCTGGTAATTTCGATGTAGAATCGGGAGTATTTAAAGTATCGGAATGACCGGGTTGACCATCTTCAGAATCCTTAACCCTTTGACCATATCCATAATTTTCATTTTCCAGGGTTTCAATGTGAATGGTCGTTCCACTTTGTTTATCTTTATAACTAAAGTCAACTTTTTCAAAAGTTTCATCCATGCGGATGAGTTGATCTTTAATACGTTTTCTTGATTCAACTGCAAATTCCAGGATTTCTTTGGCATCTTCTTTTGTGTATTTCCCATCAGGATAAAGTACTTTAATAAATCCGGAAAATGTCTTCGCGATGCCTGCCCGGTCCCGTTCGGTAATGTTATCTGACAGCTCAAAATATTGACTGTAATCATTAGAATAATCTTCTTTCCGAAGTTCTTTAAGTATTTCTGCAAGGTAATCAACAATAAAACCGTAATCATTTGAAAACATCTCATTTCTTAGCTTGCTAACCTCCCACCCCGGCATATAGGTATGTAAACGATCCAACAATGCTGAATGATGGTATTCTTTGGGTAAGGCTTCGAAAAGATCAGTATGCTTTAACATGTAGGGAACAGAGTGTTCGGTATTGCCCACAAAAGCCATTGAGGCTGAAGCTCCAAACACATCTTTTCCCCGTGAAAATGTTTTGTTAGCCATGAAGTTTTGCATAATGTCCTTCAACTTGGCATTCCCTTTCTTTTTACTTCCGGCAAATTCATCAAAAGCTACCACATCCCAATAACCTACCAAGCCTAATCTTCCGGTTGTATTATTGATGAAAAGATTGGGAATGCTGATTTCGCCCCCCGATACCAGAATACCATGCGGAGATAATTCTGAGAAGAGATGTGACTTTCCTGTACCCTTAGGTCCTAATTCGATAAAATTGTAATTGTTCTCACAAAATGGTATTAACCTGGATAATTGAATAAGCTTCGACCTGAAATTAAATAAGTCGGGTACCAGTCCAATGCTTTGGGTTAGAAAATCAATCCAATCTTCCTTTGTAAATTGTTTCCTGGCTTCCTTATATTCTTTTAAATCAACCTTCGAAATTTGTATGGGTTTAATTGATTCAATGATCCATGGCGATACACCCCTCTCCTCACTTCGAAAATAGGTCATTTCTATGATGCACCATACACCTGCTGATAAAAGCCTGGGATGCTTTTTAATAGTTTCCGATGCAACTAACACCTTACGTATGCCCAAATTAATAAATGCAGCTTCATAAACTCCTCTGGTATCATTAAGTGTTACTGAAACTTTATCGATGATACGGTGTGAAGATTTCTCCTTAATTACAGATTTGATATATTCGGCTTCATCCCGATAAACAAAATGTTTAGCGATAATTTCCTTTACTGTTTCAACACCCTGCATAATTGTCTCTTCATCATCGGTGGCACAATACTGGCCAAGCAGATATTCCAAAACATAAGTAGGAACAATGGCATTTCCTTTCACCAGATTCGTCAGGTCTTTTCTCACTACTTTTCCTTCGAAAGCAGTTAATATTTTATCTTTTAAGCTCATATCTAAAATTCGTCTATATCCATTACCGTACTGATAATTAATTTATCATTAATCCTGATTGGATTTAACCTCGTTTTATCATTGATATCAAAAGCACGCAAATAACAGAAACTTGATTGACTTCCACTTCCAGAAAGGGTTAAAACAATGTTTTTAGTTCTTTCTTTGGGATTATCAGAGGTGCTTTCAAGAACAACATCTACTTCATTAGAGATTAATTTGCCTTTATCATCAAAAAGCCCAATGATGATCTCTGCAGGTTTTATATCGCTGCTGACCGGCTGTTCCTGATATATACTTATTTTCAAACTTCCGGTTGTTATTTTTTTTGTTGAATCAAGTCTCCTGAATTCAACGATTTCTGCAATCTCTTCTTTTTTCTTATAAAATCTGATAAATGGAATTATTATTTCCTGCAAACTACCTCCACCATGGACAAAATGCAAACCGATATCGCCTGACTTTTTATACCTGTTAATGGCTCGCGGAATTAGTACTCTAAAGTCAGTTTCAATATTTGTTGTGTTAACCAGAGGAAATTGATATCCTGTAACTTCTCCATCAAATTTCTCTCCGATAACATACCGGATACCTGAATCTGATTTCCCTTTTACTTCCGGTAGATTCTCTCGCTGCGATTCATTAATCGGATTATAGTTATAGATGAATCCATGATCAGCAGTGATAAGAACATGGTATACATTCCAGCCATAAAGTTTGGCAATCATTGATTTAAGTTCATCAATAGCCTTTTCACAAGCCATAAATGTATCCTGCTCTGTCCGCCTTTTATCTCCAATTGCATCTATGGCATCATGGTAAATGTAGACAATCCGGTTGTTATTGAATAGATCCCGGCCGCGCTCACGGTCAAAAGTTTTTAAATCAGTAAATGAAACCACTTCAGAGAATTCCTTTGCCTGTTTTAAAATTTTCCTTCTGCCATCCAATCCTGAAGTTGAGATATTATTAATTGTAAATCCTGATTTCTTATCATCAACATTTATTCCGATCCTGTCATTAGGCAAAAGATTTGCCATACCCAATGAAGTAATGGATGGTATCGAAGCCATCATCGGTTCAAGGTTTACCTTATTCTTTACATCGCGAATTAATTCTTCGTATAATTCATACGCAACTTCATATCTTAAGGCATCTGAGATAATAACTGCAACTTTCGCATCGAATTGCTTCAGCTTGTCATGATAAAAATTGAACTGTTTCTTAATGTTAACCTGGTTGTAATCAAATTCCTTTTCCTGTGACAACCGTTGCCATTCAACATTTAAATCGATTAGAAAACGATCATATCGTTTATTCAGTAACTGAAAAGATTTCTTAGTTTCAGTATCAGTGTCCGGACCATTAACTGGCAATTCATTGTAATATTTTACAGCTTTACGATAATTGTAATCTATTTTATATAGTTCAGAAGTGTACTTTTCAACGTATTGGCTTAATGTATCGAATACAAAACTTTTATTAACATTGAGTATTTCAAGAAATGATGCTTGATGAAAAAGATAATTAAACTTACATCTTAGTTTATCATCGCGTCCAATATTTTCTATCCAATTAAGAGCATCCACTTTAGTATCAGCGGGTCTGTCTTCAAGGTCTATAAGCAAGTATTTGAAAATTTCGTTAATCATCGAATTGGAATAATAACCGTATTCAACTTTATTTCCATAAACAGCCATAATTTTAAACGGGTCAATGGCAGAACCGGTTTGTTCCATTACCGGGTCAAAACTTTCTTTGTGTTTTGGATCATTTCTCCAGTCATTCATCAACGAAAGCATCTTGTTCACCTCTGAGGGCCGGGAAGATTTAAGTTTGGCATAAAGATCTTTTTCAGAGGTTTCGTTAATGTTTGCCAACAACAGGTTGTATTTAAATTTATTTACTAATTCCCGAATTAACTTAATCTTTAATTCCTTAACCTCTGAGCCAAATAAAACGAACAACCATTTACAAACTTCTTCCTCCAGTTTTCCGGTTCTTAATTTAGCCAAAGTGTCTTCAAATTCGGAAGGGCTTAATGTCAATTCAAATAACCGGGCAATCAAAAGATTTTTTTCTGTTACCCGGTTAAACTTCAGCAAAACCGAAATAAATCCCTGCTTCAGATTGGATTTGTTAAAAAGTGAAGGCTCCAGTATACTGGCAAGCTTACGCTGATAGTTTTTTGTTTTAAGCTGACGAATGTATTTTCTTGCAAGGTGCTCGTGGGAATGGGATAAACCATATTCCTGCATAAACTCCCCTACATCATCCAGTAAAAGTTCTTTGTTGGCGTAATACAAACCCAATAAAGGATACTTGTGCCATGCATCTCCAACGGGTTTTTTGAACGGATGATAAAGAATAACTTTTTGATCTTTCAATTCGTATTCCAACCAGTTTTTCAGACTGAAATACTTTTCGTCAATTTCAATTTTTTCTAAGTTTTCTATTTTAAGGTTCTGAAACTCTTCATACCTCGATTTATTCTGATCAAAAAAGAAAATTATACGTTTTTCAGGATTGCGTTGTAATATTTCTTTGATTTTATTCTCTAACATCTTTAAGTCCTTGAAATTAGTTGCAACAATATTTTTCCCGGTTTTGTTGTCCGGTATTTTTGGTTCGGACTTGACATATCTGATTCCGTCATTTCAAGCCATCCGAATTCGATCAATGGCTTAATATATCGATTATAATTATCAGGATGATTTTTTAGTTCTATTGCTTCCAATAATTTTTCTCTTGCACGTGGCATAAAACAACTCTCAATTACTTTACGAACTCTATCGCCAGCTTTATCGCTAGCTATATCGCTAGCTATATCGTTAACTCTATCGTTAACTCTATCGTTAACTCTATCACTAACTCTGTCAATACCTTCTTTAATATAATAATTAACTAGTATTTTTACATCATCTAAGTTATTAATATCCAGCAATTCATCAGGAACTTCAGCTATGTCACCATCTCTGTCACTAACTATGACACCAATAAATTCGGGATGAACTTCAATAACAGCCAGAAAATAGGTTTTATCAGTATCGGTAATAAACTTAGGTTGTGACGATCCATTGTTCTCCAGGGCACGACGGATTAATGGAAATCCGGATCCTCTACCTTCGGTTAAATGCAATTCTTTCAAGAAATCCCCGATACGCCGGTTGCGGTACTGTCTGGCAGCAACCCGTTGGTGCTTTAGCATTTCTTCATCAATTGGAGGCATGGGACCGGGAAAACTCAGCACTTCCATACGATCAGGGAAAACCTGGATTTCAATAGGACTGGCAAGATCATATCCTTTATGATAAACGGCATTTGCAAGAACTTCTTCAATGGCCTGATACGGATAGTTGTAAAACCTCAATGCTTCAGCCTTATCTTTTACTTTTATAACCTTTTCCTGAATCACCATGGTTTTTAAATAATCGAGTGCATTCCTTAACTGATTATGGACCGGACCGCTAAAAACTTTTTCAATAAAGTTCCGACCGGAATCATCTTTATGAATAACTATTTCAATTCTTGCCCGGTTGAAAAAACGGTCCGGATCCTTATTAAAGAAAAGCAGTCCAACATTAACAGGAAAAAGATGTTCATCCGGCCCACGGGCAATAGCCATTTGACGACACAACTCTTTGAAGGGTATTTTTGTACTCTCTTCATAAAGACCACTTTTAACTTCTTTAAGGTAGGCTTGAATAAACGCTAAACTCAGATCATCCAAAGTTGCCTGTTGGTTAACCCTGTCATCAAAAGGCACACGAGCTGTCAGTTCCTGTAATTGCCTGAGGGTATCCCCACGGGCAATAATTGTTTGTGAACCTCGGCGAACATAATAAGTCCTGTCACTTCTTCCTCCCAATGAGATCGGGGCAGAATAAGGCCGGTTATCTCCGGCAGGTACCCAAATTATTAAAACGTGTTTCTCTTGAAATACAATAGGTTGAGAAATGGGAAAATAATTAGGCTGGATTTGATGACATAATTCCAACAATCTACCCTGCATGGCATCCAGTTGATTAAGCTCTAATCCTTCAGTTGGTAAAATTGGGCGTCCGTTATCTTCATCAATTCCGATAATAATATAACCACCACTCCAATTATTGATATCATTGGCAAAGGCACACATGGCATGAATTACATCCTCAGGATTCCATCCCTTTTTAAACTCAATCCGGTCCCATTCAACAACCTGACCGTTGATTAATTCTTGTATGTTAACTGGTAGTGCCATAAATCACTTTAAAATTACTTATTTCATTTTTTACTCTATAATTATTCTCAAATATTTGCCACCGCCGGTTTAAACTTCTCTATATTAACTTTAACCCCATCATCCAGATCAATTTCGATTTGTCGGTTGGCAAGCTCTTTCAGTTTTTCATCGTAATCACTGCATTCAAGTTCAAACTGCTGAAGTTTGGTAAGTCGTTTTTGGCCTTCTCTTGGTAAACCGGCTTCGTCTTCTTTCAATTTTTCTATTTCCCGCTTAATCCAACCCTGGTGTGCATGCAGATAATTGTTCCTTATTTTCTGTACCGTATATTTATCTATGCGGTGCATGTAAACCAGTACTTTGAATGCGCTGGCTTGCGGGTGCTTCGGATTGGAAGCAAACAACCAGTAAATGGGTCGTTTTTTATACATGCGCACATGAAAAGGCCAGAATTTTTCGGTGAGCCAGTGTTCCATATCCACACCCAGACATTCCCTGATAAAATTCAGATTTTCGGTTAAGGTCTCTTCTCCCCAAATAACAATTAATAGTTGTTTGATCCGGCTTACAACATCATCCGGAAAAGCCGATTCCAAACCCATGAACGGTATAATAGCATCATCATCAATCTTTACTTTATAGTTATTGTAATTATAACTGTGTAGTTCTTCTTCTGTTGGTTTGGGATGGGCAATGTTTAAACCGGGCTTGTCCAGTCGGTAACGGCCCATCATAAGTCCAATGCAGTACGATATGAACTGGCTTATGACCACATCTTTTTTAATGGGTAATTGAATAGCATCTTTTCCTTTTTCCCGGAATGTTTTCTCAAGCTTTTCCAGTGCAACGTGATCAATTTCATCCTGAAGAATGGTAATATCCTTTAAAGGCACCTCCGGTGTAAGCTCTTCCTGCAAGCCATAAATATCAATAAAAATCCGGTTTAACTCTTCTTCATTGGCATGGAGCTGGAAGAAAACCTTCGTTACAATTTCCTGCCAGTTTTGAAAGGCATGCTTTAAAGACACTTTATCGTTTAATAGAGGTAAATTCCCAAAATCCCAGGAAGTTTCTCGTGAGTCCCAATCTTTTTTGGAAACACTAAAAATATTGTTAATTGAATCAAAGTTCTTTGAGTTTGTTTCAATAAATGGAAGCTTTTTGATCTGTTCTATCTCATAGTTTAAGGTTGGAGATAGAAATTTTAAAAACAGTTTAACAACATTTGTATTCAAAAAACCTACTAAAAATTTTTTCAAATTTCCATCGTTCGGGAAATAACAACATCCAGCAACATCGAAAATAAACCCCTCAGAATAATATCTTGCTGAAAAATCGCCAGATGAAATTTTAGGCCAACTAACTGACGGTTTAAAATAATATTCTCTACTTTTTAAGCGAACAGTCCATCCTTGATTTAAAGTTGATTGAAACTCTTTGAGCTCATAACCATCATTTTCATAATTAATGATAAAATCATGGTTACCCCACCATTTTCTATAAGCACCACCTTTATTGTAAGGGAACCATTTAAAAAGTGTTTCTTTTGCAAATTCAAGACTATTTAAATTGAATCCGATTTTTTCAAAATTTACTTCATGCCAAAGTCTAAGGAATCTATTATTGTCTGAAGTTGAAGCCCCTTGTCTAACAAGCCCAATGTCATTTAAAGCTTTATTTTTTTCAAAGATTTCAACAACTTTTTGACTAGCCCAATAAGCAATCGGGCTACCCGGTATTTTAGAGAAATTGGTTTGAGGGATGTTAGGATAACGGTTATTGGCATTTAAAAAATTGGTTTCTTTCTCTGCATTATTTCTGTAATCTACAAGCCTATAATAGGTTCCATGTTGTATCTCTTTCCCATTTTCAAGCACAAAAGCAGTAGATTGAACCACTTCCCCACTAAGTTCCTCAAACGTTCTTGGACCTAAATGAAGCATGTTAACAATACCATAGTTGTTAATGATTTTTTTTCTTAATTTTTCATAAGAAGATAAAAACATCCACGAATGCTGATTGATCATTCCCATTAAGCCTTTTGAAACATTCAGGCTTAAACATACTTCCATGAATACTGCAAACAAATCGGCTTTGGTTATTGGGTAATGTGTATTGATATAATCTTTCAACTGGACATTCATGTTCTTTTGCCCCATATAAGGTGGATTAGCAGCAACAGCATGATACTTTCCAGACAATGTAATAATAATTTCCAGAAAGAGTTTAAGACCTCCCCAGACCAGGGAGTTATGATCTTTTTGAAGAAGCTCTTCAATATATTTTAATCCTTCTTCACATAAATTCAGTTTTAAAGCAGAACCAATATTTTTCCCTTGCTGGAGCAGATCAAGAGCTTCTTTTATTTCATTAAGAAAAGGTTTTCCTTCTTCTCCAATAACAGTTAAAAGTTCATCTATTGTAAAAGTTGTGGGTTCGGGGAAAGCATGGATATTACACACCTCTTTTTTAGTTTCCGAAAGTGGTAAATTTATGATATCAGGATAATAAGAAGCTGCTTTTAACAACAGTGCAAATCGGGCAAGCTGAGCGGCACGGTCGTCAATTTCCAGTCCGTACAGGTTGTTTTCAAGGATGGATATGGCTGCACTTTTTTTTGTATACCCCTCTTCAAGGTACATCTTCATCATCAAATCAAATCCTTCAACTAAGATATGACCCGAACCACAGGCAGGATCCATCAGGGTAAGTTCTGTTATGCCATAAATAATCGGTTCGTTATTTTTATCATCCTCATTTTCAACAAGGTATTTCATTTCCTTGCGAATCTGGGATTCCGGATTGTAGTCAAGCCAGATTTTCCCCACCGTATTTTCTACCATGTATTTCACAATCCATTTAGGTGTAAATATCTGAGTGGCTGCAGGGATATCCTCGGGACGGGCTTTTTTGTTCTTTTTAAATCCTGCAAATACCTCATCCTTACGGTCAGAAATATAAAACTGATACAACCAACCGATCAGCTCTACCTGTTTGTAGTCTTCATCGGTTATCGCTTTGGTTGTATTAATCATTTCAATTAAACCATTATTGGTTAAAAGGTTATTCGGGATCAGTAGTTCGGTATAATCGTTTATCCGGCCAAAAACTTCTTTCAACAAGGGATGCTTATTACAAAAATCTGTGATCAGCAGTCCAAATGCTTTTTCTTCTTTGTTTTCATCCAGATATTCGAGTAGGTTTTTCTGATCAGATTTTTTTACTGGTTTATAATTGCCTTTCTTGGCTTCCTGCACAATGGCAGGAGTTTTATCGTTGTTTTCGCACCCAATGGTCAATGGGATGTATCCGTTTTTTTCCAGAATTTTTATCGCCATTAACCGGTTGAACCAGGTATAAGCTGCTTCTTCAATCACATCTTTAATAGCCTGCTTATCTTTGATCTTTGATTGAAGCCGCTTCCATTTGTCCATCGCTGTGGTACTGGTAAAAACCTTGCCCCTGAAAATATATCCCCCATAGGTGGCTTCCGGTTCCTCTACAACTGCAGCATTCTCATTTATTCCCCAATATTTCAAACGTGATTCAACTCCGTCCAGCAATTTTAACCGGGCTGCCTTAGCAAAGGCTTTTATGGCATTGGTGTTCATATACTTTGCGATTAGGATAGGAATAATTTCTTATGGTTTTTGAGCTTCACCATCAATTTAGCCTTTAGTTTTTTCAAATAAGCATCAAGCTGTTCTTCTGTTTCAATGGTTACCGGGCTCATTTCATGAGCAATTGATATTTCGACAGATGGCACATATTCTTTATCATCTTCTTTTTCTTCTCTGGCTTTATGATCAAAAAGTTTTTTTAGGTTATCCTTCCTGAAATCATTTGCTTCAAGCAATACGATCTGGAACTTTGTAATGGTTTTATATTTTCTAAGCTTCTCCAGGTAATTTATTCTGTCTGTAACTATATTCTGTTCATCAATTCCTAGTTCTTTTCGCTTGGCGTCCAGTTCATCAAAAATGGATTCATATTTGGCAAACACCTGTTGTTTTAATTCTTTTAACTTTTTGTTTAAGGCTTCCTTCAGCTCTTTGTGGGCTTTTTTGATTTGCGGGAATCGGTCCCACGGCTTTGCTTCATTTTTAAAATAATCATCCAGGAACCGGGCTTTTGCCTGCTCTTTTTCAGGCAGTTCAGAAAAGTTTTGTTTATTTTCTTCAATATATTTACTTATCGAGCAGTATGAATCGATCTGGTTTTTAGCAAATTCTTCGATTTGTTTAAAATCATCCCTGAGATTCCGTATTTCCTCTTTCTTTTCACTTACAAATGCCATCAATGCTTCAAGATTCCGGGCATTGTAGATTTCCCCCAGGTAATTGTGGTAATCGTTGAGCAAAGATGTAAAAGGGAAATTAGGATTTGCTTTTCGCAGTTTATGCACTTTTTCAATGTACGGTTGAAGTGCCAGTTTAAATGATTCAATAATAGTTTTCAAATCACCATTCGAGGATTTGATCATTGTTTCAGCAAATATTTCATTATTGATTAAAGCTATAAACTCTTTAATCTCCTCTTCCGTATGTTCCTTCTCAGGATAAATACTAATGGCATCCCGTTCGCGGGAGTTCAAAGCCTTTTCAACGAATTCTTCAAGACCTATATCTTCGCTCCGCCATTCAAAACGCCGTTTCCCATTTTTAGCCAAAGCAAGCAATACGTCTATAGTAGCAAGATCGCGCCAGCCAAAGGGTGATTTTTGAAACTTTTTTATGATATCATTTACAGTACAACCTTTTCCCTCCATGAAAATTTTATTTTCAGCTTCCTGTTCGGCAGAACTCAGGTCTTTGATAGTAGTTCGTTGTTTATCCTTAGCATGGCTTATCAGTTCTGCATTAGAAGTGGCATAATTGGCAACCAGATGCTGTTTTTTGTAAATTTCTTCAAGGTGTTTCAAAATGATCACATCAAGCCGCTTTTCAGCCGTGGCTCCGTTAAACTGGTCAGGTGTTAATACCTGATGTGCAGAAATGGCTGATGTTTGCATAAGTTTTGTCGAAAATCGTTTTTTCAATTCGTCAAGCAATACTTTGTTTGTTTCCCTGAAGTTATTCAAAGTTTTTTCGCGTGTTCCGGTCACAGATGCCGAATGGTCACGAATGTATTTTTGAGTCCGGACATAAGTGAGTATCTTTTGTTTCAAATCCTCATCCTTCATAAACCAACCCGAAATACCAATAACCAGATCCTGTGCAGGTGATTCATGAGCAAGGTTATCAAGGTTCACACTATCATAAACCGAAAACTTCAGGGTAAAATCTCCACCGGTTGAAATGTCCTTATCATCGATTTTTACACCCATTCTAAATGTATTCGTCCCGAAAGGCACACGTGGATTGATCCTAAGGATTTTTAATAATATATCGTTATAGATGTATTCCCACCGATCATCGCTGGTTATAGAGGTAGACCGGACAAGGTTGGCAACTTCAATTTCATCCTCTTTGAAAAACCGGTATTTCCCTTCGGAGGCTTGAATAATATTTTTATTAATTAAAACATCAAGTACTTTTTGTACCTTATTTTGCAACTCCATTTTCCCCGTTTGCAGGTCATTCATCATCAGTAAGCTGATATTTTCAACGTTTGCCGGGAAATTCACACTATGGCTTTCACCCAGATTTGAAATCATAAACAAGATATTTACCACTCTGCGGGCAAACGGATTCTCATTGATTTCCTTTATATTGTATGCCCTGTCGATAATTCCCCTGGCAAAATGTGTAAGGTCTTTTTGGAAGAAATTATTAAAAAACAGGTCGAATGGAACAAAGTATCCAATCTTTTGATCTTTACAAAGCCCTGCTGTGTAATGAATGATACCAATAATTGAGCGTTCCGTATTCTTGACCCCTTCGCCAAGGTACTGGATATTGGAGAATGATTGAAAAACATCTGAAATCAGGCGAAACTGATAGGAAATGAACGGATAGGTTAGTAAATAATCCTCGCTATTATCGTAATTGTGATATAGGTCATGATCAAACGTAAACAGGTTTTCAATATCACCTTTGCTCTTCTTATAAAAATCTGTCAGAAGGCCAATTCCATCTGAATTCTTGGCAAGCACCCTCATTTTTGTGATGTATGAAGCATCCTGGCTTTGTAAAGAAATCCTTGTCTCAAACCGGGCCAGGATTTTCCCGAAATCGGCCCCCCTTGTATCTGTATTGTCAATCAGGTTTTTCAAATCCTGCTGTGCAGTACAAACCAACCAAACCTTATTGTTACATGAAATACCAATTTCCTCAACAATTGTTTCCAAATTCAATAATAATGAGGTACTGGATCCAATGTATTGAGAAACCTCATCAACTAAAAATATTAATCTAAAATTGTCGCTTTTGGAATGGAGATATTCTGTTAATTGATTGATTAAAAAGTCAATTGTATAATCCTGATCCTTATCAAGAATTGCAGACCTTAAGGATTCTTTATCTATCTTTTTATCAAACTCATATGCGATATTCAACACTTTGTCCATATACCGGTTCACAAAACGGTGTTGGTTACCATCCCATTTTTCTTTAAATACTTCCAATATACGCTGCTTGAATTTTCCAAAATTTCCTTCTTCATCAAGTGGTTTCTCTAAATATATCGCCAGTGCAATGTTTTGATTGTTATAGCCTCTGAATTCATTTAACTGGTTCAGGAAAATTTTTGTTATCGTATCATTATAGTCTTTTTTACCGGACACCTTGTCGATATTAAATATGATTTCTTCCACTTCAATATCATTCAATATTTTTTTCACAGAATTGACCTGGCTCGGTGTCGGCTCATCCAAAGGATCCAATGTTTTAATGCTGTCCTCAAAGTTTTTCAGGGAATCCTCCTTAAAGTTGCTATTGAGACAATAAAAAAGATACTTAATAAAGTGGGTTTTACCACTTCCGTAATAACCATTCACCCAGACACCTGGTTTACCTTCTTTTTTTTGTGTTATTGCATACAAAAAGCTGTAGATGTTTTTTGTGATATCCGGAGTAAATACATATTCGTCAATCTCTTGTTTAATAGAATATTCATCCATTTCACTAACAACGAGCGCAGGATTTATACGCCGGTCAATTTTACGGTCGTAAAGCTGTTCTAATTTAATACCTTTCATTATCCAATGTAATTATTTAAATGATTTGCTCTATAAATATTATCATCATGCAATTCGCCGAATAAGCTGTAATGTCCATCCTGATAAGTTCCGGGATAAAAAACAATTATCTTAAAATCTTTTATCAGGGCTTCCGTATTTTTAAGAAAATCTGAAGCCCTCAGACAGGGGTATGCTGTACCAAAACCATAAATAAGTAAGTATACCCGTTTCCCTGAGGTATCGTTGTAAAAATGGGATTTTACCTTGTTTTCAATGTATTCATAGAATCCACCTGCCCCAATTTCTTCAATAATCCATTTGGATGCTTCAGTTGGATTTTCTTTCTCTTTTTCTATTATTTGATCATAAATTGTTTCTCCTACAAAACTTTTATCCTTTAAAAACGAAATCAACTCATCATAAATATTCAATACAAGAGAGTTGAGGTTCTGTGTAGGTCTTTGAAGCTTTTTATTAAGGGTCTCAATCCCTGCTCTTACTTCATATTCTTCTGTGTGATCATATGTGTAAATATAAGCCGGAAAAAACAATTTCCCTGTTTGAGGTTCCTGAAATCCTTCATCCGATAAAAAGTCAAATAGTTTATCTAAATCCATTAAAGTTGATTTAATAGTTTTTTCCTTTCCATTTCGCTTAAAAACATTATCTCAAGAAACCATGCTTCCCCGATTTCATTAAACAGGTTCCAAACACCCAGATCATGATATGGCTTTTTTAAAATTCCGTTATTAAGAATGCCAACTTCTTTCAAAATACGAATTGATCGTGTAGCCACTTTATTTAGTGTATTTTCAGAATATTTGTCAAGCTCAGGGTGTGAATCAAATTTCCTGTAGATAAAATTCAGAAATTCTTCTTTACTTAATTCTTTATCCAGATTTCTCCATTTTAAAAGAACTACTTCAGTCATAAAATCAAGAAGGATTGGATATGCCTTACAAAGTGCATAAAAGAGAATAATTCTTTTTTCCTGTTCTTTGGCGATACGGTAATATTTCCAAACCTCAATTTCTTTAACAGCAACAAAGCGCTTTTTCAATTCGGTTGAGATCCTTATTCTCGAAGTTTCTGAGTTGGTAGGTAATAGTTTTTTGTCAATCTGAAAACCAGGAGATGATATTTTTTCAATTTGATCAATTGAATTTATAACAGCTTCACTTTCTTCAAAAAGCAATGCACCTGCCGTATATGAAACAGAATAATGTATATTTTTTTCTTTTTTTCTCATTACCAAATACTTTCAACTATTTATAGCCATCTTTCCATATTCTAAAAATTACATGTCAAACCGTCTGGCTATAGTAAAAAATAAAATCCATGATAAAACCAGAAATAAGTTATATGGTGTTAATCACTAAAAATTTAGAATTGTACAAGTTACAAATAATTTAGTAAATGTTATTCCCTCATCCACGTATTTCATATATATTAATAGCGCTTTCGCCCATAATGGGTGGGTCCGTATGATCTGAATTTACATTTATGCTATTGAGTTGTATAGAACCTTTTCAAGCAATTTATTCATTGTATTATTATCACAAATACTCATATTGGATTTGCCAATTTATGTGCGAAATTTATTTTAATAGGTAGATATTCATAAGCCTAACTTAGTCTATTTTCTTATACTCCCACTGTTTGATAATATGCTCGAAAGCCTCTTTCATATTAAGAGGAACAGATGAAGCGTTCCCTCTTATGAAAAAATCAAATGTTTTGTTTGGTTTAATGCTTTTTATAAATACAGGCACTGGTGAACGTTTAATTTTTATACTCAAAATTTCTTTTCCAATAAGTTTATAAAATTTCCCAGTAATATATGATAAGCTTGATTTTTCTAAATAATGAATTACCAGATTATCAAGTTTCTTTAATAATTCATCTTTGGAATTAGGGCCATTATATAAACTATAATCATTATCTAATCCTATGATTTCCTTATTGTCATTAACTCCAATAAGTAACAACCCGCCTTCATGATTCATGAAAGCATTTATCGTTTTAACAACTGAATATTCTACATCCTTTGATTTTTGTTTTGTTTTCAGACAATATGAGAGAGTTGATTTAAACTCGGTGGTTTTTGATTCACCAATAGTTAAGATTTTAGAGATAAATTGATTGTCTTCTTCTGTAATAGCTTCAATTTGATCTTTTTCGGTGCTGGTTATTTCAGAAATCGGCTTATAATTCTCCTTAATTGTTTCATTTTCAATATTTACAATAGTGTCATAAATAAATGGGGTTTCAATTATATTGTACAGTTTCGTTTTTTCTGTTAAATCATCATATGCTTCATAAGATACCTCAAGTCCTTTTGTTGAATAGCCTTGTTTTTTATACAATTTGAGTTCTTTCTCTAAAGATACGAAATCTGGTCCAAGAGCAGTGCTATCAATCCCATTTAATACAAAACCTGTTCTTTCAAAATCTGTAAATCTTGATTCAATATATTCTGAGAGTTCTTTAATATCTTCAATATCCTTTTCAGTATACCACTCAATGTATACATCATAATAAATAATTCCTTTTTCAAGAGATTCTAAAAAAGCACGGGATACTAATTCAGATTGAGTATCTTTTTTTGAATCATATAGAACTTCTATAAAACTTTCAGCATATTGAATGGCTTCAAGTCTTGCAATAATTGATTGGTCATTAGAAAATAATTTAACATCAAACTTATCTTCCTTTTTCCCAGATTTTGTAATTTTATTTATTATTGTTGAAACTCTATAATGTATCATAATTTTGATTTTTGTTGATAGCAAGAAATCACTCCTGCAAGAGAACTATATTTTGAATATTTTTTAGTCTTCTTTTTATATTCAACATAAACCTGTGAAGTTAAAACATAAACTCTTAAATATCTTTGTGGGCAGTTTGGAAATATCATGTCGTTCATTTAAGAAAAAAGAAATAAATTAATATTTTAAATAAAGAGAGTAGAAACAAAGACAAAGTGTTCCTTATTCATTTTAATCCTCCCCTGCATATTCCCTTACCGATACCGTCTTTAAGGATACAATCATCTCCTTTACAGACAGCTAAATAACCACAACTTACTAAGGCTACAGGACAGTATTTATCATCGGTTGGGATACAAATTTTATCAACACCGTTTTTACCAAAAAGACATACATTACATAATTTCTTGTTGCACATTCTTGGGACAAAATCAAAAGTTATATCAAATTGCTCCGGATAAAAATCTTTAACCTCTTTGCTGTTTTTCAATTGATTATAAAGTTCCCTTATAACTTTTGGCATTCCCCAGGTTTTTGGGATGTTATTAATATCCAATATATTTGCAAACAAGTTATCTCTAAATAATGGACTATTATTCCAAACATCTCCAGGCAACTCAATTTGATTCATTGGTAATTTATTCCAAACATTGATTAATGTAGTTGAATCATTATTAGTACTTTCTTTTAAAGCATCATTAAATATTTCATTGTACAACCCCTTTTTGTAATCTCTGACACAACACCATAGTCTTTTTTTTCCATTTGTAGAAGTTCTTTTAAATTGTTTGAGTTTTTTCTCAAATTTCTCATCATCATTTAGAATTTCAATAATTTTTTTCGAGTTTGCTTTCTTGTTTTCAAGTTGGTAGGTCAATAAATGTAATCCACATGTTACTCTAATAAGAAGATCATCTTTATGCTGGAATTTCTGTATAATATCAGCAATAAAGATTAAAATATTCCTTTCATATCTTTGATTATTTAGAACCTCTAATGTTTGTAAGATATTTTGATAATCATTAGTAACATATCTCGATGCAAAAGTATTTCCGTCCTTAGACTTGAATCTAAATCGTTCCTTCCCTTCCTTATCTATGTATTTTTCATAATGAGTATTGAGTATCTGTTGTGGAGATATTCCATCTCTTGAATATTCGTAAACTAACTCAGAAAAAACATATCCTCCTTTATCCCAAACAGTTTCAAATGGCATTTGCCTGTCTGTAATATAGCAAATCCAATGGGTAAGAATTTTCTCACAATTCGTTAAATCACTTCTAAAAAAGTTTATAAAGTTATAATTGTCTTCTGTATTCCACCTTCGAGAATCCAGCCAGGAAATTGCCTTGAAAATTTTGATCAGATCATCTCTATTTTTTATTTCCAGGTTCATAGTTTTGTCACCTCGTCTACTGTTTTATTTAATGTTCCGGTGGTATGGGTAGTATCACTTTTCAATATGTTTGCTTCAAACAATTAATAGGACAAGTTATCAGTTACATTCCAAGTTTACAAGGGAATGTGGATTACCTATTCAGCATGTGTATGCCTTGAATGGTAAATTTAATAAAAGTTCTTTGATGATACGGAATATCATAAAAGAAAGTCTGGAGGGTACACTGCTGGAATTAACTAGTTCAGGCTGGAAGGCACTGGCTTCGGTCATCCAGGATTCAGTTGCCTCGATCAGCAATAGAGCTAGTTTAATACAATCTTTATGTCTTCTTTTTTTATGTTGGCATGAAATTCCTTAATTACCAAAGGTGTTAGTCTATTTACTTTTCTAAGGTTGAAGCCACACTTTAATAATGTTCTTCTTCTAGCATATCTAATCAATTTTTTATCGTTCAATAAGATATCAATCCTTACGAAAAGTAGCTCATAGTTCATAAATAAAGCAATCAAGTATGCACATGGGATGAAGGTAACGGTTAATATTATTGGTAAAAGAAATGTTTTAAGAGTTGTATAATTTGCGTATTGGTTAATTGATCTGATTATATCAATTATGGATAGAATTAGTAAGAATAGCCCAAATGTTGTTAGAATAGTCCATATTGGCTTCTCAATTATTTTGAACTCAGTTTTCGTTTCAACTACGGCTAGAAGAATTGATAAGCTTATAATAATGGGAATAAGAATCATTTCAATCCACAAGTTGAAACTATGGATATTCGCTATAAATTCCAAGACTATTACTAATCGAATATTATCTCGGATTATTCCTTTGAAATAATCTTTATTCTCTCCAGCATTATTAAGATTGAAGAGTATTGCAAAAGCTGTTAGAATATACCAAAGTATTGAATCCTTAATCATTGAAGGATCCCATAAATATACTTGAGATAGAATATAAACGATGCTTGTTGAATAGATTAGAGAGAAAAGAATCATTGTGATGATTTTTCTCTTGATGAAGGCAAAAAACACTCTAAGTATTGATTCTCTTATGGATTTCTTCAGTAATAGAAGTAATACTATCAAAACAATCCAAAAGATTGACCCTAATTCTCTATTATTGAATACTATTTGCAGTTTTTGTATCAAAATTTTAATAGAATGTGTTATAAATGTAAAATCTGGAGTAACCCAGGATTTAATTGTACACTATATGACGGATTGTCACCCGAAATAAGCGCTGCCGCTACCCGGAAAATTCAAAAAAATAAAAAACGTTCCAAAAAGTTGTACACTATACTCCGAAATGGATTGAACACCACACTCCGGATCATGAAGGGAAAAACTTGTGCACTATTGTTGCCAAAAACTGTGTATTACTATTTACCTATTAGAGTTATGAGCAAATATTTATTAATCCTAATTATTATATACTTCTTGTTTCTCCGTCTTTCAATTCAACAACCGGTGTAGTAAATATTTTCTTATAAACTCTACCACTAAATGTGTGTATTGGAACAATATTTTTCGGTTTTATCGCTTTAACCATTTGTTTCAATGTTCCAATGTCAGCATGTCCGCTTGTATGGATTTTATGAATAGTAAATTTTCGATTTGTTAAATAGTCAATGAATTGCTTTGTGTTTGGCTTATTCAAATAACCTTCCCACATTGAATAAATTAAATTTCCGTCATCTATTCCGCTAATGTGTTCCAAATCTTTTGGATGATGGTCTTACTGAACTCAAAAGGGAATTTTTTAGTGAATCACAATTCCATAAATGGTTTTGACCTTATTATATTTTGAAGCAAGCTATATGATGCTGATGGTGCATTTCTTGATGAAGGATGATAAAAATCAATTATTTTTGACTTTTTATATTTTGCAATATCAATATTATACCCACTATTCTTCCATTCCTGCTTTGGGAACAACTCAGTCCTAATTTCTTTCCAAGAAATTCCTAAAATTATTATCTCTGGCCCTATAATTCCAATCTCTTGATGAATAAAATCAAAACTTTTCCTGGTATGATCCATAATTTGATCAAACTTGGCACTGCCACTCCCTCCAACTTTTTTTATGTTCATGAATGCAATTTGTTGAATCGCATTTTGTGCAGCATCCTTGTTTTTCCAGATCTCATCATATTCGGGAAAATCATTTAGAATACCATAACTCCATTCTGCTATTCTATATGAGAACGCATATTTTATACTATTTTTCCACCATTCTCTAAAATCGCCAGCTGTCTGTTTAGGATTATTTGGATCCTTTGTGATAAAAAGAACCTTCTTCCTAGAATTATCAAATAACTCTTCATTAATTATACCATCCCAAACATTATTCTCAGGAACTTTCTTTTTCCAATCCTTGAATAAATTGTTCAGTTTTTTAGTTTTACTAAGATCTTTCATAATATTAATTGTTTGCTTTAAATAAATGAATAATAATTACTTTTATGCTGGGTTAAAGCGAACAGGATTTATTCAATTCGTTATACGACTATAAGTTGTTCATAAAAATCTTGAATTATTTTAACTACTTCATTCGTTACGTATTTATCGACCTTAATTTACTTAATAAATATCTGAAATCCAAATTAATGCTGTTCTTATTACCCTGAAGATTGAGTGGCGGATTAAAGTAACTAATCAATTCGTCCTCAATACTCTTGTAATTATTGTTTGAATAGAAGAATAAAATCAGGTTTGAATGCATCCATTGGGTTAACTTTCTCTCATCAGATTCCATAAACTTTGTTTTTCCAGTCGCAGGATCTTTGTCTCTGGGCACCTTATGAAATTTCATCAAAGAGCCTAGACTTTCCCTTAAAGTTGAACGACCTGCATTATTTCCAGTAAAATGTTGTTTATAGTCCCTTCCTCTCAGACTTTTTGCAGAAACACCAGTATAAATAACATTTAATTCCTCATACTTTTTCATTTTAGGAACAATTTCAGATGATGGCAAAACAGATCCAATTCTCAAACAGATAATATAGTTTCCCGGTTTGTTAGGAATTATTAATTCAGTATCAAATAACGGATCAAATTTATTCTTTCTAAATATTTTAATGATATCTTTATTAATATTAGAGATTCCTGGTCCGGTTTCATACAGTTTTGTTTCCGCATTTTTCTGTTCACTCATAAGGGTCTTCTTTTCTCCGCCAATTAATATTATGGCTCCAGACTTGAACAGTCGTTCAAAATCTTCAATATTATAACCACTTTTATCAGAACTAAAATCAGAATAGTAAAAACCTAAATTTCTTATTTTTTGTCGAATTCCTTTTTGTCGACTTTTATCCACCCTATTCTTTTCCCTAATAAATTTCTTTATTTGTTCCGCTTCAGCTTTAGTAAAAGTTCTTTTTCCTTTCATATTTAATGAATTTATATAAGTTGTGTTTATTTTGATTATACTTTACAATCCCTGCCTTCATACTATAACAATGAAGGTTGAATGTTGGAAGTAAGTAACTTTTTTTTCATTTCTAATCCTTCAAAATTTGTTTACACTTAACGATAACCGGTTGTTTAATCCCCACACCTGAAAAAATGTCTGCTTCGAGTATCATTCCCAATACCTTTGACCCAGATATGTTGATATGGATTTAGTGTCCGGACAAACAAAAACCGGTTTCAGAAATTCTTTCGGGTCTAATACAACGTACTTCCCTGGATTTCTCAACGTATTTTTCCAGGCTTGTTCAATATCTGGTCCTGACAATCCAGGTGATGTGATTCTTTCTTTCAGATTTTTATTCTCTTGAGGAATTATATGCAAATGAATGAAATCTTCAGCTCCATATTCTTTTCTTTTAACCATTTCGGAGCCTAAAAGTGTTTGCCTCATCAATTGATAAAACGGTTCATAATACAAGTCTTTAATATTTTTATGAATTATAGGACATTCCGGATCTTTCAATAAAGAATCGTATGCTTCCAATCTTCTTTGACCTGATTCTCCCTTCAATTTTGAGTCAGGAGGATAAGATTCGGTATATTTCCATTCAATTAGAAACAGCATCCTTTTGCCGTTAGTATTTTCACCCAACATCATCGCATCAATCGAGGTACAATTTGCCCCACGGGTTAATTGCTTTTCTTTTCCTAATCTTTCCTTGCCAACCTTTTCAAATTCAACAAATCCTGTATCAATTGAAATGGCTTGCTGAATACTTATATCAATATTTCTAAGAATAAGTGTTGCCAAATCCTGTCGTTGTCTTATAAAGTATAAGTGATTGATACATGCAATCTGAGATGATAGTAAATGCCCAGTTGGTTCATTTCCTGAATCCCACCAGGGAATATGATTAGATTTGCAGTAATCCAGAGCATCTTCTCTTATCCCACTCCACAAATTTAATACCGGTTTGGATAAGATAAATGGCCATCGTTTTTTCTTGAATACTCCACCACCGGGATCTTGAAACAGTTTGTCTCTGTTCTGAATGGCTTTTTCTTTTTGCTTCTTTTCGTAATTCATCGTATTTAGTTTTTAATTATTGGTTTATGTCACTATCATTAATTTTTTAATCTTATTTGTTATTCATTTTTCCCTGGTCCATTTTAATCAAAATTACATAACGTAACACTTAAAATACGTGGAGTTCTTTCCATTCTCAAAATTGAAGCCACTAACCTTATTTTCGTCATCAATTTACTGATTTTTAGTTTTATTGCCAAGATTTTGCTTCTTTAAATAGTCAGGGCACGAACTGAAGTCGTACTCTTACGAGTTGAATTACATCAAAACCCAATTTCCTTTTTTTGTTTTGTTTCCAGTCCTTCTTCTTCACAGTATCTTCTCAGATCAGAAATTCCGGGGATATTACCATTTAAAATCACTTCCATCTGGTATTTCCGGGCAATATTTTCTATCTGTCCACCTGAGAAGTCAAATTCCTGAGCCAGGAGTTTTGCGTTTTTGTGAGATAATCCACTGATCTTATCTCTCCATATTCTGATGCTTGCCTCTACAGCCGGTTTCCCGAACCTGATCTTGTACAGGAACCTTCGTTCAAATGCCTTATCCAGGTTGGCGGTCAGGTTGGTTGTGGCGATCAATATTCCTTCAAAATCCTCTATCTCCTGGAGAATAATATTTTGTATGGCATTCTCAGTCTGATCAACCGGGGAAGAACCTAATTCCTTTCTTTTACTCAGCACTCCGTCCGCTTCATTAAATAATAGTATTGGTGCCAGTGTATTGAGTTTGAGAGTATCCCTGTATTGATCAAAAACTGCTTTTATCTTTTTTTCCGACTCCCCGAACCACATACTTTTGGTTTCACTTATCTCAACCTTCAAAATATTCCGTCCGGTTTCCATGGCCAGTTGATACACGGATTCGGTCTTTCCGGTCCCGGGACTACCATGGAACAAAATAGTAAATCCGGTTTTCATTTTTTGATTCTTCAACCTTTCTTTGATCTCCGTAAAATTTTTCTCGTGCAGAGCATCCTTTAGAAAATCCAGTTGGGTTTTTTCTTCAGAGTTAAAAAACATCTTCTTCAACTCAATGTTCTCATACTTAATAAGATGTTTTAAATTTTTTCCGGATCTTAAAAACACATCTGCATCTTCTTTAAACAGAAGATCAAGAGCTTTATCGGTAAGAAGAATTTCGCGGTCGCTTCTGAAATACCCATCCTCCAATTTTACCAAATCCTGCTGTATTAAGGAACCTTCACCCTTAACCAGTCCTCTTTTAATACTAAATTTCAAATTCGTATCATCGTAGATTTTCTCGCACGCTTCATCTAAATCAAGCTCCCAGATCCCATTTATTGTCTCATTACATACATATAACAGAAGAATTTTTTCAAATTCATCTAAATCCAGATGTTTTACGATCCGTACCATTGGGACATCTATTGCATCATCCATAAGTCTTTCAACATCCTCAATTAATTCGTTGAATGTAAGTTTATTCTCATCCCTGTCCTGGATAAGCTCTTTTACTTCACTAAGAAATTCAACCATATTTATGTTTCCCGGTTTTTTCAGCCCTGCATTGTTTCCCCTGAAAACTACATTAAGCACATCCCGTGTAATAAAATAATTGATGTCGTGTAGCATAGCTCTTTTTTTCTTACCATCTGAATGGCTCCGTATCAATCTCTTTTTCTCCAATTTCTCAAAATCGGGAATAAAACGAGCTACTATCAATGAATTGCATTTAAGGAAATCGGCAATGTCATTTATTCCGACCATATTCTTTTTAAAATTAATAGAAAGAATTACAGAAAACAGCATTGCCTGGTCTTTGGAACAATCAAGAAAACCGGAGATACGCTTCAGGCTATATGATACTGCCTTAATTTTGTCAGGTTTCAATTTTGAATTACACACTTTTTGGGCTACCCTCTCGATATGACGGATAAGCTTTTCGGATTCGTTTGTTGAAATATTATTTACTGACATTGCAATAAGTTTTTGTTTCAAATATCTGTAGCATGAATTTAACCTGCCGGACAGATAATCAGTACAAGAATAACAAACCAGGATGCAGTGTATTTGCATTGAGGAGAAAATTAATTTTTAATGTCTCGCAAAGACCTAAAACAGGAAACAGTCGAAGTTTCAAAAGAACATTTCTCTGTTTCATAGTTTTTTCTTAAATTTATGTGCAAGTCATTCAACAAACCAAAACATATTATGCCACGCAATAAAGAAGCTCTTATTCGATACCGGGTTATTAACCGCTGTCTTATTGATTACAATGTCATATCAAAGGATAAGCTGATTGGAGCATGTGAAGATGCACTGGATATTCATCCCCTGGGAAAACGAACCATAGATGGTGATATCCATGCAATGAGATATGATAATGGCCTGGGCTATTATGCCCCGATTAAGTATGACAGAAACAGAGGGGGATATTATTATGAAGATCCGGATTATTCAATCGATAATATTCCATTAAATAATGAGGAATTAGAGGCGCTTGTCTTTACCTCATCTCTTCTTAATCAATTTAAAAATATTGATCTGTTCCGGCAATTTTCCGGAGCTGTTCAAACAATAATTGATGCTGTAAATATCAGAAGGTTAACAGAAGAGACTTCAATGTATAATTTTATCGATTTTGAGAAAGTACCGTTTATAAAGGGAAGTGAATTTCTGCAGCCGTTGATTGAAGCAATCAAGAGCAAGAAAACTATTAACCTGACCTACCACCCGTTTTATGAAAAAGATGCTTATGAAACAATTATTCATCCATATCTTTTAAAAGAGTATAGAAACCGCTGGTATGTGATCGGGTTAAATGACGAATACAAAAAACGCCGGACATACGGTCTTGACAGGGTACTCAAAATTGAAAAATCTAATGTGCATTACGTTGAACAAGATTTTAAACCGGATGAATATTTTAAAAATTCTGTAGGTATTATTTCTCCAACCGGCACTCCTCCTACAATTAAAATTGCTGTTAAGAAGGAACAGGCACAATATTTAATTACCCAACCATTACATGAAAGCCAGGAGATTATTGAAGAAAATGAGGAAGAGATTATTTTTCAATTCATGGTGCATCCTACTTATGAGTTTAAAACTATAATTCTTGGGCTTGGAAGCAATGTAAGGATAATGGAACCACAAGATCTTAAAGATGAAATTATTAGTGTTTTGCAAGAAACTTTGGAGGGATATTCCAGTAATTAAAACTTTCCAAACCACTACCCAGCAACCCGGAGCACGAACCTGGAGTCGGACTCCTAGGAAAGCAAGAAGAAAACTCATATTAATCAGGAAACTTTTTGCTTGAAAAGTTTATATTTCTCAATGAGATTGTTGAGTAATGATTTATCAGAATGCCTTATTATTAAAACAAAATTGTTGAATTTGGCATAACAATCACTATCGGTTCTGTCGCATCTATTAAACCATCCACTAAATTACTGAATTAAATCTTATTCTATGAAGCTAGGGAATGAAACGATTTAAACATACTTTGCTCTTGAGTATTCAGCTGTTTCTTCTTGATCATATGAACTATCTCAATCCCTGCTATGGTTCTTCTTGCTGATTCAAAGTCCTTAAACCCCAAGCCCTGCTGAATTCGCCATTTAATAAACCGATGATCCTGTTCAACAATATTATTCAAGTATTTACATCGCCTGATTTCGATATTGGTAAATGATCTTTTGTTATATACCTTGATTGCACTTCTATTAGAACCACTTTTATCTATGTTGATTAACTCTGGCGTGCCATTGTTTTCTATCGCCCTTATTAGAAACGACTGGGCACTCATACGCTGTCTACGCTTAGTTAGAAGAAAATCAATCGTATGTCCTTCCTTATCTACTGCTCGATATAAATAGCGCCAGACTCCCTTCACTTTTATATAGGTTTCATCCATCCTCCATCTCTTCCCTACTACCTTCTTTCTCTTTCGCATCCGGATTTCTATTTCAGGCATGAACTTAAAAACCCATCTCTGGATTGTGGCATGATCAACTTCTACTCCCCTTATTCTCATTATCTCTTCAACATCCCGATAACTTAATAAAAACCTTAACTTGAAATATACTGCTTGTATGATAATTGATTTCGGAAAGCAATGACCTTTTGTATCCATTAATGCCTTGTTTAGTTTTGTGCTAAACTAAGAAATTAATAGTTTTACTTCTATAGATGCGACAGAACCGATGTATAAATCTCAGACAATAAATACCTTAGTATCCTGAATTTTGATTTAACCCAATCTGATTTACTTTCTGACATTTAAGCTATTCATATTTCAATTTAATCCTATCAATTCACATAATATCTCCCAATTCTATTGCCAAAGTTTACATATAGTAACTATATTTCAACTGCATAGAATCCGCAGGATCAAGGTATTTTAATATTTCACCAACGTTCCTTGCGCATTCTATAGTTATTGGGAACTTCCGATCAAACTGTGTATTATTCCAATTCATTTTTGTTAAAGCAAGAATTTCATCAATTATTAATTCCGGTGATTCATCATGTTCATAAAGTCGAACTTCGATTGGACTTGGAATATATTTGCCAGTATATGTTTCAAAATATGGCACTGATCCTCTTGAATATAACAAATGTCGATCTTCTGAAACTTGCAAATGAGTGCCCCTTAGTGGAGGATATTGACCGTTTCGATACAATCTCATAGACGAAGGCATAACTGTAGTGAGATCGATCTGATATATGTTTGCAGTTCTTGCGGCTTCAGTGAATCCAATAATTTCTTCATCGCTGAAATTGGAAGTTTTATGGATTACTAATCTTTTGGGATAGATTTTTACCGCTTCATAATATTCATGTAATGAATTTGTAATTAAATTATATGACTGAATCTCATCCATATGTGGAACTAAATCACCCTTTTTCATGTTTATCTCTTCTCCCCTAAGTATTACACCCTTACCAAGTTCATTAAAGATTTGTGCTATACTTGTTTGAGTTGATTTTTTATCACGACTTCTAAAGAAACTTATACCAGCATAACATGTAGCATTTGATATATCCTTCCTAATTAATGCCCAAGGAGTTCCAGATGCTTTATAATACAAGGCTGTAAAGAAATTCCATGCTATCGTAGCAGGGTCTTGCATATCTGAAGTTGGTTTTACAATTCTATCTCTAACCAATTGAATTGGCACATTATATTGCATTGCTCTTGCCTTCAAATACCTTCTAAAATTCTGTTCCTTTTGGAAGATCGTAGTCTCATCTAAATCAGTATCAATTGCTGTCCTATTCTCATCATCCTCAAGTTCTGAAACTGTATTATCCTCTTGAATATATGTGATGATCTTCTCACTAAGAACACAAAGAATAACATCTGGTTTCTTGTTCTTTGAGAGATATCTAATTTCACCTAAATATAATTCTGCGATTTCTGTGATTCTTTTTTCAAGATCGGTAGTAGACCTAATAATTTTTTCAAACTCAGAATTATTAACTTTTCTTATATAACCTTCATCATAAACAATCTCAGATTTAAAGGCAATCTGTGAATTAAAGCCGGGGAAGTTATAGAATAAGTTTGTTAACGGTTTTTTACTTTGCTTACCTTCAATGTGAGTTTGACAACCTTCCAACCAGCCTAATATTTGATCAATACTCTCAGATTTTCCAATAATTCCTAATGTAATTTTCTCAGGTCTAACGCTTTTATAATCATATGGATAATATGAATAGATACCTGCCTTTGGACAAATGTGTTGATCTGTCCCAAACTGCAATGCTGGTTCTGGTATATATCTAAGTTTATTCAATATCAAACTCTATTGTTAGTTCATCATCCTTTTCCAGAATTGTATTATTTGTTTCAATGCTTGTGAATTCTTCTCTTAGTGGTTTCCATTGCCCATCCTCAATGTTGGGAGAGAAGGGGAAGGATTTAATTTTATCGTATTCTAATATTGATTTATTCTTTGACCATAAATCTCGATAACGAAGATAAAATGCCCAAAACCTAAAGAAATTATATACACTCTGGTTATTCTCCAGACGTTTGATTCCTGACAAATAGTCTTTTTCAAACCTACTTGTTTTTTTTCCACCCGGATTAGTAAAACTCCATGTTGAGTTGATGATCATATACCATTCATCATCAATAAATTCAAAAGTCGGATAGAAGGCAAGGTGTCTAAAGGCAATTAGATGTCCTTCCTTTTTATTTCTAATTTCAGAAATTACAGTTTTTGTGGCTTCAACCTTACCTTTCCATCTAATAGCCTTTACACCTGTATTATCTTTGTCCATTCTGAAGCGCACAATACCTTTCCTTCTTACCCATTCAAGTCCTTTACTATAACAATCCTGTATTAACGCATTCCTTAACAAGGTCTTAAAAACACGATTAGTATTGTCATTTCTTTGATAAAAATCTTCACAATAAATTTCTGTTATTGTCCCTTTGTCAACAATCTTATTCAGTGGTTCACTATCTCTATTCAAATCACGAAATGTATAAAGCATTCCATCCCAATAAAACCAGTCATTACATCTCTTTTTCTGCCAAGCTAGTTCACTATCAATTAATTTAGATTTATGGAGTTTCTTCTTTATCGGTCTGAAATCCTTTGATATCCTCCATTCATTTATTCGTTGTTGGATCAAGTCTTCATCAATATCCAAATCTGCTATATAGAGTTGATTTGGGATTCCCAGTTTGACCATATTTACAAATAACTCTTCTGTCCCTGCAGAAAAGTAACCATACCTGTTTTTGTTATACCGTTCACTAATTTGATCTTCGGAGAATTCTCTTTCATAAATATCAGTGATAGCAGCAATCTTTTCAGTAGATAAATTATGGATTCTATCTACCATTCTTGCATTATCAAGAATATGATCATTTTCACTGAATTCGAATCCATCAGGCAATATATCTGTTAACTTGTCATCACTGAATTGTGTATTATTTTCAGCTATGAAATAAAAATATATTGTATCAAATGTTTTATGGAGATTGTATTTAGTAAACTTCTCAAAGGTGCTTTTAACTTTGGTAAATGAAGATGTCGAAGTAATCTGAAATGCACATCTATTCTCAAAATCTGCAAGATCAATAGCGGGGAAGTTCTTTTTTTGTACTGAGTTAAGGTTTCTAAGTTTTAAATCAAAAATTTCATTCAAGACAGGAATATAAAAACTCTCAGAATGAATATTTATATCATAAAGTCCAAGAGAGTTGAATAACTTAATCTCTTCAACAAATCTTGCAGAGTATTTTACAATACTGTTAATGTATGCCTGTCTATTCAAAACTCTTCAATTAGATATAGTCCATTTTGTTAATTGAGATTCCCCAACTCCACCCCCTGAAGAAGAATTTACGATTGCCGGGGGCGACTCATTAAATCACTGTGATCCTATACTTTGCGGTGGTAAACCATAAAAAAACCACCCTTTTTAGGGGGTGGTGTTTGTGGTCCATCGTGGAGCGTATTAAGACCATAACCCACCCATATTAAATGGTTATATCACAGTGTATTATCTCACACCTCAAAATCATATGTGCAAGGAAGTGCTACTTTTTTCGCTAAAAATCCCAAAGAACTTTAATGATATACGAAGATAACTAATCTTTGTTATTTACTGAAAAACAGCAGTATATTTCTTGCTGTAATCCAAACTCAGACCATAGTTCTTTTGTGAATTTTTTGGAGAGATTGTTTTGGCAATATTGTTAGCTATTGACATTGTTATAGTATTTGAGCTTAATTTGATATTTAAGAATTATTCAAATTTTAATCCAGTTTGTTTTTGAACTTAAAATTCGATTCAAAGTTTATAAGTAACTGAATATCCTCTTCCAGGTGGTTCGATAATTGTTTCCCTGGCTCCACGATCAAGCAAACGCTGCCACTTCCATCAGGAAGTGGTTTTGTGTTTTCACCATTCACCATCAGGTGAATGGCAGCGTTTATTTGCAGGACTGATGCCCAGGGGATCACCGAGCCGCCCTGAGGCGGTAAGGTACCCCCTCCGATTCTTAAACAAGCAGAAATAAATACATGCAAAATGAGTAATTATTTTCTATTTGCAGGACTGGCGCCCAGGGGATCACCGATTCCGATTTTAATCGGAAGAGGTACCCCCGCCCTCAAAGTATGTAGTCCACCTATGTCCTTTGGGTTTCGGTAAGCTTCGTTCTTTATGTGAACAAAAGGGTAAAAGAGATTTCCGAATCACCTTTTACCAGTAAATTAGATCTTGTGGGTAAAGTTTATTTTCAATCTTTTACCACATATTTTGTTTTTGTGGTTAAAGCTGATTATTTTTAATTTTATTTACATAATAAATAATAATAACAAGCTTGCCACTACCTGCCACAACTTGCCGTTTAACTCTATTTTTAATAAACATAATATCCGAAGCCAGTTTGAGGGACCTGGTGATTTCGGTACTTGAATTTTTAGTTTCTCTATACTTCAATGCTGCTGCCTGTTGGAAAATACTCCAGTTTCTCTCCCATAACCCCCTTTAATACCCGGTATGCCTTCTTCCCTGTACA
>Ga0307991_1000388_pt1 | contig 31978 bp, 24 predicted proteins | sample EllFjometagen131_FD_203146 | JGI IMG/M metagenome (GOLD analysis project Ga0307991, IMG submission 203146) | Marine microbial communities from Ellis Fjord, Antarctic Ocean - #131 | ecosystem: Environmental > Aquatic > Marine > Unclassified | place: Southern Ocean | collected 2014-10-08 | reverse complement strand
ATTTAATACTGCCTGTGCTAATCCAACTTTTTGTAACATTCCCTTAGAAAAATTTTCTAACCTATCGTTTTCTCTTCCCTTTAAATCCATTACTTCAAATATTTCTTCTATTATTTTTTTTCTATATACCTTATCTATACTATATAATTCTGCATAATATTCCATCAAATCTATTAATTTAACCTCTTTTGGATAATAAGAAATTTCTGGTAAATATCCTATCTTATAATAATCTTTTCTGCTTAATTTTTTCTTTGAAAAAACTCTTATCGTACCCGATTCTACTTTTAACAAACCTAAAATTGATTTCATTATTGTTGTTTTTCCTGCTCCATTTAGACCAATTATAGAAAAAATTTCTCCTTCTTTTACATCAAAAGAGACATCACTCACTCCTACCTTTTTTTTATCTCCTTTTAACCTCTTAAATATATCCGTGATTTTATATTCTTTTTTTAAATTCCTCACTTCTATTATATTTCTTGTTTGAGCCATTTTACCAACCTCTTTTAATATTTTTCTTTTTTAATATTGCTCTTTTATTCCTTATATTTTTTTATACTTAACTATTTTTTCTTTATTTTCTATTATCTATTCTCTGTTCTCTATTCTCTCTTATCTATCCTCTATCCCTTCCAATTATCCTGCCATGTCACTAAGTGAAAACATTGGTAAAAACATTGCTATTACTATTGTTCCTACTACTATTGCCATAACCACAATCGCTAAAGGCTCCATTGCAGCAACCATAGCTGATATTGCATCTTCTACTTCTCTCTCATTAAAATCAGCTACTTTTCCAAGCATTTCTGTAATAGCTCCACTTTCTTCTCCGATTTCAATCATTTGAGTCACCATCACTGGAAATTCTCCACTTTCTTTTAATGGTCCTGCTATTGTATTTCCTTCTTTTATACTTGATTTTGCTGATTTTAGAGCTTGCGATATAATTTCATTTCCTACCACATCTGACACTATATCAAAAGCTGTTAATATAGCAACTCCACTATCTAATAACGTAGACATTGTTCTTGTAAATCGACCTACGGCTACTTTTCTCGTAAATTCTCCCATTATTGGCAATTTTAATACAAACCTATCCCATTTTACTTTTCCTTTATCAGAAGTAACAAACTTTTTAAAACTAACTATAGATAAAATTATAATTATTAATACTACTAATCCGCCCCATCCTGCCAAAAAATCACTAGTATCTACTACCGCTTGTGTTAATCCTGGTAATTTCATTCCTGCATCTTCAAACATACCTGTAAATGTAGGTACTACTGCTACAAGTAATATCCCAACTATAATAAATGCCACAGACATTACTATAACTGGATACATCATTGCACCTTTAACTTTTCCTCTTAGTGCCTGATCTTTTTCCAAGTTTTCCGCCAATTTATCTAATACTTTTTCTAATGCTCCACTTTCTTCTCCTGATTTAACCATATTTACATATAAATAATTAAATTGTTTTGGATGCTTTGATAAAGCTACTGAAAAACCTATTCCTGATGAAATATCATTTTGGATTTCCATTAAAACTTGTCTAAACAACGGATTTTCATTTTGATCTGATAAAATAGATATAGCTTTTAGCAACGTTACTCCAGAAGATATCATTGTTGCTAATTGTCTACTAAATATTGTAAGCTCCTTTAAAGATACTTTTGAAAATAAACCTGGTTTCTTTTCTACTTTTACTTTTTTATTTTTATTTTTATTTTTCCCATTTTTTGTTTTTTCACCTTTGCCCGCATTTTTGCTTGAACTCAAAAAAACATATCCAGCAGTTTTTAGTTTTACTTTTAAATCTTTTTCACTTTTTGCTTCCATTTTTCCTATTTTTTTTTCCCCCGTCTTAACATTTACCGCTTTATATTTAAAAACTGCCACTTTATTCACCTCTCATTTTTTAATTTGTTCATTTTTTTATCACTTTTAGTCCATTTCCTATTATAACTTTTATTTTTATTGTCGTCAAGCTTAAATTTGTATAAATTGTATAATTTAGCCTTCTAAAGTTACACGTAAAACTTCATCTAATGAGGTTATTCCTTGTTTTGCTTTTTCTATTGCTTGCATTCTTATTGTTTTCATTCCATTTTTTACTGCTGCTTTTGACAAATTTTCCGTAGTTGCTCCTTTTGATATCAATTCCCTTATTTCATCATTAATTACCATTATTTCATAAAATCCGACTCTTCCTTTATATCCGGTTCCATTACATTTAGGACACCCTTTTCCTTTATAATACTTAGTATTCAAATCTTTTTTGATTCCCAAACTATACATTTTACTTTCTGCATCTGGATCTTCTGCTTTGCAATATTTACATATTCTTCTACCTAATCTTTGTGCCTCTATCAATAACAAAGAAGCTGATATCATAAAAGGTTCTACACCCATATTAACTAAACGATTTATAGTAGCTGGAGCACTATTAGTATGCAATGTCGATAACACCAAATGTCCTGTTAATGCTGCTTTTATTGATATTTCTGCTGTTTCATAATCTCTTATTTCTCCTACCATTATTATATCTGGATCTTGTCTCAAAAAAGCTCTTAATGCACTTGCAAAATCTAAGCCTATTTCACTTTTACAATGAACTTGATTTATTCCTTCCACTTGAAATTCTACCGGATCTTCTGCTGTTGATATATTTACATCTGGACTATTTAATTTATTCAAAGCTGAATATAAAGTTGTACTTTTTCCACTTCCTGTTGGTCCAGTTACCAATATCATCCCATATGGACTTTTTAAAGATTTATCCAATTTTTCTAATTCTTCTTTTTCAAATCCCATATCTTCCATATCCAACTTCAGACTACTTTGATCTAAAATCCTCAACACAATCTTCTCTCCATGAAGTGTTGGCAAACAAGAAACTCTAAAATCAACATCTTTTCCATTTGCTTTAATTCTAAATCTTCCATCTTGGGGTAATCTTTTTTCTGCAATATCTAAGTCTGATATTATCTTCACTCTTGAAACTAATGGATTGGTTATTTTTTTAGGAAATTTTTTCACTTCTGATAGAACTCCATCAATTCTATATCTGATTCTTAGATTTTTTTCATAAGGTTCTATGTGAATATCACTTGCTCCTGCTTTTATTGCTCCTGCAACAATTGCATTAACTGTCCTTACTATTGGAGCACTATCCGCTCCCATTCCTTTATTTAAATCTTCTACTTCTGATTCGATTAATTCTATTCCAACTTCAGAATCTTCTGCACTTATTTCATCTAATATTTCATTTATTTTTTCACTTTCTGCATCATTTTTCTTTTCATGTAATTCATGAATAGCTTGTTCTATCTTTTTTGATAAAGCCAATACCGGTCTTACTAATAATCTTGTTTTCATATTTACATCATCTATAACATTTATATCTGTTGGATTAGCCATTGCCAAAGTTAATTTTTTCCCCGTTTTTTTTATTGGAATAACTACATTTTTTCTCATAAAATCTTCTGTTAACAAATCTAACATTTCATTTTGTATTTCTTCTATATTAATATTTACCGATTTCACTCCAATATGGTCTGCTAGTATCGGTAATATCTGTTCTTCTGTAATATATTCTAATCTAATTAATGTTTCTCCTAGCTTTTCTTTTATTTGTTTTTGATATTCCAAAGCTTCTTTTAATTGTTTTTGATTTATTATACCTTCTTGAACTAATTTCTCTCCTATCCTTATTTGTTTTCTCACTATTACCATATTTTTATTCTCCTTCTATTTTATTCTTCATTTTATTTGAATTTGGTTTTTTTCCTGTCCATTTTTCAAAAGATAATGCTCCTTGATATACTAACATTCCTAAACCATTCAGTATTTTAGCACCTTTCTTCTCCGCTTCCAATAATAATTTTGTCTTTTTTGGATTATATATTAAATCAAATACTAACTGTTTTTCTGAAAAAACATTACCATTTAATAATAATGGGTCGCTCTCTTTCATTCCCACTGGAGTACAATTTACTATTAAATCAACGCTTTTAGCAATTTCTTCAATTTCACATTTCTTGATAATTTTAATTTCAGTTTTTACATTTATTTTTTTTATATTATCTGTTATCATTTCACTTTTTTGTTCATCTAAATCAAAAATATTAAGTTCTCTTGCTTCTTCCATAACTAATTTTGTACTTATTGCTTTTGCTGCTCCTCCAGCTCCTAATATTAATATTTTTTTATCTTTTGGATCAAATCCTCCATCTTCCATAAGCGATAAAATAAAACCTCTTCCATCAGTATTATCTCCTATCAACTTTCCTTTTTTGATATATAAAGTATTTACAGCACCTATATTTCTTGCTTCTTCAGTTAATTCATCTACATATTTCATTATATTTTCTTTATGAGGAATAGTTACATTCGCTCCCATAAAATTTACCGCTTTTAATCCTTCAACGGCTTCCTTTAAATTTTCTGGTTTTACATCAAAAGCCATATACTTTGCATTTATTTCATCTAATTCCAATGCAACATTTTGCATTTCTGGTGATTTACTATGCCCTACTGGATGACCTAACAGACAAATTAGTTTAGTTTTTGAATTTATCATTATATTTTCTCCCCTTTTTATATCACTTTTTCAACTCTATCATATATCAATTATTATTCTCCTGTTATTTTTATTCCTCCAACTACTAGTTTTGGACTCGCATAACTTCCATAATATTTCAAATCACTGCTTACTTCTATAATATTTTTTAACATATCTTTCAAATTACCTGAAATAGTTACACTCCTTATTGGCTTTTTATTTCCCTTTTCAAAATAATATCCTTTAGCTCCTAACGAAAATTCTCCTGTTATTTGATTTACCATATGAAGCCCCATTACATCTTTAACTAAAAAATGATCTCCAATATCTTTTTTGATTTCATCATAAGTTTTTTCTCCTACTTTCAAATATAAATTAGTTGTACTAGCTCCAACACTACTCAAAGAATTTCTTGCTCCGTTACCTGTATTTTCCTCTTTCATCTTTGCGCTTGTAAAAGTATTATGTAATAATTTTTTTATTTTACCATTTTCCATCAAAATAGTTCTATGTCTTTTCATTCCTTCAGCATCAAATTTAGTTGTTCCAACTCCATTTTCTAACAAACCATCATCTATTATAGTTAATTTTTTTGAATACTCTTCATCTAAATTCTTAAATAATGTTTTTCCTTTTAAATAATTTTCTGCCAAAAAAGAAGATGCGATTAGACCTAAAAAATCTACACTCACACTATTATCCAAAACTACAGGAACTTTTTTGTTAAAACTTTTTGCACCTAACATTTCACTCGCTTCTTTTATTGAATCGTTTACTATTTTTTCTATTTTTATTTCGTCTTTTTTTCTTTTTACTTCATAAGATGATCCCGTTTCTACATCTGTTTCATCTGTCATTTTACAATATGAAGCAAATGAAAAATATGTGTTTTTATCTTTTAATTCCAATCCATTATTATTATAAATTTCTATTTTTATTTCTGTTTTAGAATAAGAAGCTTGTGGAATTTTTATATCTTCTGTTATTTTATTTTTTAACATTTTTTCTATTATTATAATTTCATCTTGATTTATTTCTTCACTTACTTCATTCGTCAATATTTCTAAAACTGCATCAGGCTTTGTCAAAAAAGATTTTTCTTCTGAATATTTTAGATTTTTCATTGCTTTTTTGATTAAATCATCTATATTTTCAGAATAAGATGTTGTATACGCTGTCCCCATTTTACCATTTTCAAATACTCTTACTCCTACTCCGTAATCTTCTGATATTTTCACATCTTCTAAATTTCCATTCTTAAATTTATAATTTTCAATTTTAGATTTCTTTTTATATACTTCAATGTTTTTTTCTTTTGTATATTTATTTAAATCCATTTTCTTCCTCCTATTTTTTCAATCCTTTTATCTCACACATTTTTATATCTCTAAATAATTGATATATTTCCATTTCATTTTTTAGTACAAGCGAAAATTCTGGTTTCAAATCTTTATACTTGTCTAATAACATATGTAATTTTCCTGGAAAATTATTTTGTATATCTTTTACTCTTATTTTTGCTATTTTTTTTTCTTTTGTATATATTAACATTTCCAAATTAACATTTCTACTTAAAATTATAGTGACTAATTTTTTTATCAATTCATCTTTCCTCAAATAATATGCTATTTTTAATATTTCATTTAATAATGGTAAAAAAGTATTATCATATTTCAATGTACTTTCTATCTCTTCAAATATTTCCTCATATCGAGATTGCTCTATATATAATCTTGATTTTTCTATTTTTGCACAGATACATTTTGGATTATATATTAAAGCTTCTCTTATTTTTTTATCTGCCTCTTCATAATCTTTTTGTTCTATTAAATATTTTGCTTTATTTACTAAAATACAAGACATATACTTATCATCTATTAAGTTTTCTTGTACTTTTCCATTATCTGCTAAATTCAAATCATTTAAAAGAATTCTAGCTGACATTTCATCTATATTTTTTTCTAGCAATTTTTCTAAACTTATTTTAGCTTTTTTTCTATCTCCTTTTAATAACGATATAAAAGTATAAAATTTATATACTCTATTATAATCAGTATCTTTTTTTAACGCTAACACAATTTTATCTAATGCTTCCTTTTCTTGATTTTTCAAATACAATACTATTCCTAATAAATATAGATCTTCAAGTTCAATTTTTTTATTTGTTTTTTTTATTAGTAATTTATATGCTTCTTCTATTTCCCCTTGAATTAATTTTAATTCAATATAATTATAATTCAAATTATTATCTTTTGAATCAATATACATTCCTTTTTTGTATTCTACTAAGGCTTTTTCATAGTTTTCAAGTTTCATATAACACACCATAGCTAAGTTTATTATTTCTAAATCTTTGCTTTTCACCCATAATTTTTCTTTTATCACTTTCAACGCTAAATTTGGATCAATTTCATTTTTATATTTTCTCATCCTATCTAATTCATAAATGTCAAAATTTATTTCACTATTTATTATTTTTTCTTTTTTGATTTTTTTCAACAGATCTTCTTGATTTACAATTTTCTTTTTTTCTTTTTTTGGCATTCTTCCAGTTTTTACTTCTAATTCTTTTTTGACCATCATAAAGCCAGCTTTAATAATTTTATCTTCTTTTGAATCTTCCATTTTCATCACCTATTTCTTTATTATTTTAAAGTTCCCTAATAATTTTTCATACTCTACATCATATTCATTTGATTTTTCATATTCATATCTCTTAGCCGTTATTTCTATCATTTTTTTTATTTCTTTTTCATCATTTATTAAATTTATACTAATAATATTAATTTTATTTTCTGTTTCAAATATTGATTTTATAACATAATATAAATCTCTATATGTTTTTTCTGTTTCCGCTTTTCCATTTTTTTCATTTATTTTTAATAATAAACTTGCTACTATTCCATCTATTTTTACTTTTTCTACATCTAAATTTAATAATATTTCATTTAATTCTTTTTTGATATCATTAATTATTATTTTGTTTTCTTTTTCTTCTGTTTCTATTATCTTCATCTTTAAATTTTCTATCTCATTATTTATTTCTTTTTCCTTTTCTTCTGATATCCCTTTAGTTTTTATTAATAATTCTGATAATTTTTGTAGATATTCTTTTACAGTTAATTCTTTTGTAACTTCTGTTCTTGTCACTTCTTCTGTTTTTTTATCAGAATCTTCCTTATGTACTTCTTTTTTGATTAATTCTGAATCTTGATATAATTTTTTTACCGGACTTTTCTTTTGACTAAAAAGTTTTTGTTTTATTAATAATCCCCCACCAATCAATAATATTACCAAAAAAGCTATTAATATTTTATATTTGTTTTTTATCAACATATATTTTATATCTTTTTTTTCTTTTTTCAACTTCTGTTTTTTCTTTTTTTTTGGTTTCTTTAATTTCTTTTTTTTTGATTTTTTCTTTTTTGATTTCTCATTTGTTTCTTCTTCATCTAAATCCAACTCTTCTATTTCTTCATTTATATCTTCTTCTTTCTCAACTTCTTCTTCTTTTATTTCATCTTCTTCTATTTCTTCTAAGTTTGTCTCTTCTGTCACTTCCCCCAATAAAGCTTCTAAATCTTCTTCTTCTGACTCTTCTTCAATTATAGGAATTTCATTCTCTTCTTCTAATTCTTCATCTAATTTCTCCATTTTAAATTGTTCTCCTTCTTTTTCTTCTAAAGACTTTTCCTCCTCTGGAGCTTCTTCTTTTATTTCCTCTGAATTCAAATCTAGATTTCCTTCCGATTCTTTTTCTGTTAATTCTTCCTTGGGCGATTCTAATATTTTTTCCTCTTCTAATCCTTCTAAATCCAATTCTTCCATTTCCGTTTCCTTCGATTCTTCGGAAACTTCTGAATCTACTTCCTCTTCTAATCCTTCCAAATCCAATTCTTCTGGTTCCAAATCTGTTTCCTTCGTTTCTTCGGGATCTTCTAAATCCTTTTCCTCTTCTAATTCTTCCAAATCCAATTCTTCTGGTTCCAACTCTGATTCCTTCGTTTCTTCGGGATCTTCTAAATCCTTTTCCTCTTCTAATCCTTCCAAATCTAATTCTTCTGGTTCCAACTCTGATTCCTTCGTTTCTTCGGGATCTTCTAAATCCTTTTCCTCTTCTAATCCTTCCAAATCCAATTCTTCCATTTCCGTTTCCTTCAATTCTTCAAGAACTTCTATTTCTTTTTCCTCTTCTAATCCTTCTAAATTCAATTCTTCCATTTCCGTTTCCTTCGATTCTTCAGGATCTTCCAATTCTGTTTCCTCTTCTAATCCTTCTAAATCCAATTCTTCCATTTCCGTTTCCTTCGATTCTTCAGGATCTTCCAAATCTGTTTCCTTCAATTCTTCAAGAACTTCTATTTCTTTTTCCTCTTCTAATCCTTCTAAATCTATTTCTTCTGGTTCTAAATCTGATTCCTTCAATTCTTCTGGAACTTCTATTTCTTTTTCCTCTTCTAATTCTTCTAAATCTATTTCTTCTGGTTCTTTTTCCATCTCTTCTTTGGAATCTTCTGAATCTACTTCCTCTTCTAATCTATCCAAATCCAATTCTTCCATTTCCGTTTCCTTCGATTCTTCAAGAACTTCTATTTCTTTTTCCTCTTCTAATTCTTCTAAATCTATTTCTTCTGGTTCTAAATCTGATTCCTTCAATTCTTCTGGAACTTCTATTTCTTTTTCCTCTTCTAATCCTTCCAAATCTAATTCTTCTGGTTCCAACTCTGATTCCTTCGTTTCTTCAGGATCTTCTAAATCCACTTCCTCTTCTAATTCTTCCATTTCCGTTTCTTTCGTTTCTTCGGAAACTTCTGAATCTACTTCCTCTTCTAATCCTTCCAAATCCAATTCTTCCATTTCTGTTTCCTTCGATTCTTCAAGAACTTCTATTTCTTTTTCCTCTTCTAATTCTTCCGTTTTCGATTCCATTTCTTTCGATTCTTCTGGAACTTCTGAATCTACTTCCTCTTCTAATCCTTCTAAATCCAATTCTTCTGGTTCCAAGTCTATTTCCTTCGATTCTTCTGGAACTTCTGAATCTACTTCCTCTTCTAATCCTTCTAAATCCAATTCTTCTGGTTCCAAGTCTATTTCCTTCGATTCTTCGGAAACTTCTGAATCTACTTCCTCTTCTAATCCTTCCAAATCCAATTCTTCTGGTTCCAAGTCTATTTCCTTCAATTCTTCGGAAACTTCTGAATCTACTTCCTCTTCTAATCCTTCCAAATCCAATTCTTCTGGTTCCAAGTCTATTTCCTTCAATTCTTCGGAAACTTCTGAATCTACTTCCTCTTCTAATCCTTCTAAATCCAATTCTTCCATTTCCGTTTCCTTCGATTCTTCAAGAACTTCTATTTCTTTTTCCTCTTCTAATCCTTCTAAATTCAATTCTTCCATTTCCGTTTCCTTCGTTTCTTCGGGATCTTCCAATTCTGTTTCCTCTTCTAATCCTTCCAAATCCAATTCTTCCATTTCCGTTTCTTTCGTTTCTTCGGGATCTTCTAAATCCGCTTCCTCTTCTAATCCTTTTAAATCCAATTCTTCTGGTTCCAAATCTGTTTCCTTCGATTCTTCAAGAACTTCTATTTCTTTTTCCTCTTCTAATTCTTCTAAATCCAATTCTTCCATTTCCGTTTCCTTCGTTTCTTCAAGAACTTCTAAATCCGTTTCCTCTTCTAATCTATCCAAATCCAATTCTGTTTCCATCAATTCTTCTGGAACTTCTATTTCTTTTTCCTCTTCTAATTCTTCTAAATTTAATTCTTCCGTTTTCGATTCCATTTCTTTCGATTCTTCTGGAACTTCCAATTCTGTTTCCTCTTCTAATCCTTCCAAATCCAATTCTTCCATTTCCATTTCTTTCGATTCTTCTGGAACTTCTGAATCTACTTCCTCTTCTAATCCTTCTAAATCCAATTCTTCTGATTCTAATCTATTTATGTTTAATCCTTTTTTGATTTTTTCTATCTCTTTTTTGACTTCCTCGTTCCCTTTTTTATGAGCATAACAAAACAACTCACCATTTTTAACTTCATTTTTACATGGCTTTCCACTTTTTGTTGGATATGCACATATTTTCTTGCCTGTGTTTTTTTCTATTTCTTTTATCGCCTCAATATAATCAAGATCCATATTTTTCTCCTCTGTCAATTTTATCATCTGAAAAACTCAATTGTCTTCAATTATATACACTTTGATTAAATTTTACTCTTTTATTATGTTTTTTTCAAGTTTTTTTTCTTTTCTTCAATAAAACTATTTTAAATATAAAAATAAAGGTGTATTTCTACACCTTTATTTTTATATTTACATTTTTTTATTTACTACTTTTGATATTTCTTTTAATTGTTTCATCATTTCTTCAAACATTTCAAATGTTAATGATTGAGGCCCATCAGATAAAGCTTCATCTGGGTTTGGATGCACTTCTATCATTACTCCGTCTGCCCCTGCTGCCATAGCTGCCCTTGCCATTGGAATTACCGCATTTCTTTTTCCTGTTCCGTGACTTGGATCTATTACTATTGGTAAATGACTCCATTCTTTAACAACTGGAATCACATTTAAATCTAATGTATTTCTCGTTGCTGTTTCAAATGTTCTAATTCCTCTTTCTGCTAAAATAACTTTATAATTTCCTCCAGCCATTATATATTCGGCTGCCATTAAAAAATCTTTAGCTGTAGCTGCCATTCCTCTTTTTAAAAAAATAGGTTTATCTATTTTTCCTAATTTTTTTAATAACGCATAGTTCTGCATATTTCTAGCTCCAACTTGTAAAATATCTGCGTATTTAGCTACCAAATCAATTTCTTCTTCACTCATAATTTCTGTTACTATTGGCATTCCTGTTATTTCAGAAGCTTCTTTCATATACTTTAATCCTTCTTCTCCTAAACCTTGAAATGCATATGGAGATGTTCTTGGTTTAAATGCTCCTCCTCTTAAAATATGAGCTCCAGCTTTTTTGGCAAATTTAGCTGTTTCTATTATTTGTTCTCTACTTTCTACAGCACAAGGTCCCGCCATTACAACAAAATTCCCTCCGCCTATTTTTACTCCTTTTACATCAATCACTGTATCTTCTTGTTTAAAATCTCTACTAGCTAATTTAAACGGATGAGTTACTGCTAATACTTCTTCTACACCTTCATATGCGTCAACTGGATGTGCTCTCAATACATCTTCATCTCCTATAGCTCCTAATATCAATCTACTTTCTCCTTGTGACTCGTGTATTTTAAATTCCAATTCTTCTAATCTACTTTTAACTTTACTTTTTTGTTCTTCAGTAGCACCTGGTTTCATTATTATTATCATTTATTTCCCCACTCCTTTAATTTTTCTATAAATAGTTTGCTTTCTTCCATTGTTCCAATACTGACTCTTACAAAATTTCCTTTCATTGCTCTTATTATTACTCCTTTTTTGAGGAATTCTTCAAAAACTTTTTTTCCTGATTCTTCCATATTTATATATATATAATTTGCATATGTTTTTACGTATTTAAAATTAAGTTTATCTAATTCATCATATAAATATTTTTTTCCTTCTTCATTTAATTCAACAGTTTTTTTTACATGCTCCATATCATCTAAAGACGCTATTGCTCCAACTAATGAAGGAACTGTAACATTAAATGGTAATCTAATTCTTTCCATAAAACCAATTATTTCTTTATCTGCTACCCCAAATCCAACTCTTAATCCAGCTAAACCATAAGCTTTTGAAAATGTTCGTAAAGTTACTACATTTTTATATTTATTTTGATAATCCATACTATCTGGATATTCTGAAAAAATAGCCGCATATTCAAAATACGCTTCATCTATTGCTACTATAACATCGTTCGGCACCTCTTCCAAAAAAGCATCCATCTCTTTTTTATTAATCAAAGTCCCCGTAGGATTATTTGGATTACATATTATTATTATTTTCGTTTTAGAAGTTATCGCTTCTTTCATAGCTTTCAAATCATGTTTATATTCATTATCTAATGGTATTTTTATAGGTGTCGCTCCTGATATCTTTGCATATCTTTCATATTCTGCAAAAGATGGATCTGCAAATATAGCCTCATCTCCTTTTTCTATAAAAGTTGAAAACAACATTGCTATCACTTCATCTGTTCCGTCTCCAAATATAAATTTATCTACATCAATTTTATACATTTCTGATAACTTTTTTCTTAAATCATATGCGTTTCCATCTGGATACCCACTCAAATTATCAAATTCTCTTAATGCTTTTATCACTTTTTTGGAACACCCCAATGGATTTTCATTTGATGCTATTTTTATTACTTTTTCCAATCCATTTTCTCTTTTTAATTCTTCAATTCCTTTTCCTGGTACATATGGAGACAAATCCAATATACCTTTTCTTACTTTACTTATCATCTCACACCTCACTTTGTTAACATTCTTATTTTCTCATAATTCTTTTTTGTACTTATTTTATTTGCTATTATCCTTGCTGTTGACTCAAATAATGTTGTTCCTTCTTCTAATCCATTTTCTCTTAATGTATTTCCAGTAGATACAATATCTACTATTATATCTGATAATCCTAATATTGGAGCTAATTCTATCGATCCATATAATTTTATTATCTCTGCATTAATTCCATTTTCTTTAAAATAATTTTTTGCTATATTTGTAAATTTAGTTGCTACTCTTAAATTTCCCCAATCTTTAAAATCAAAATTAATTTCTTTATCTTTTGGTTTGGCTATAGACATTCTACAGTGTCCAAATCCTAAATCTTTCAATTCATATACATTTGGCATATATTCTAATAAAATATCTTTTCCAACTACTCCAATATCTGCTGCTCCGTGTTCTACATATACAGGAACATCAGTAGCTCTTACTAATAATATCTCATATTGCTTACAATCACTTTCAAATACAAGTTTTCTTGTATCTTCATTCATACTTTTAGCCGTTATCCCTTTTGAAGCAAAATACTCCATTGATAGTTCTGCTAATCTTCCTTTTGGTAAAGCTATCGTTATTTTATCCTTCATTTTTATCAACTCCAGCAACTAAATATTTTTCATTTACATCTATATCTAATACATATTTAAATTTCTTTAGTCTTCCATATTCTTTTACTTTTTCTAAACTTTGATTCTCAGAATACCATTCTGCTTTTATTCCTTCTCTGATAAATTCAACTTTCTTTTTCAAACCTTCTATATAATTTTTCCCCGTTATTAAATATCCATTATTTTCTTCATCTTCTGTCTTTTCCACCATATCTACTAATGTATCTATATTCAAAACAAATCCTAAGGCTCTTACTCCCATCAATTTGTCATATCTACCACCTGTTAATATATACTCTCCTGTTTCTTCTCCTGCAAATCCATTAAAAATAATACCAGTATAGTATTCCATTTCTTTGACCATACCCAAATCTAAAATATAATTTTCATCATATCCTAATTCATCTAATGTATTTAATACTTTTTTTAATCCTTTTACATCTACATAATTTTCTAATTTTTTCAAAATATCTTTTTTACCTACTAAATTAGGCAATTCTAAAATTATACTATCGTAATTTTTTTCTTCAACAAATTTTTGTAATGTTGGAATATCTTTTCTGTCCAAATATCCTTTTATTTTCTTAATATCTTCTTTTTTAATCTCCAATTTTTTCATCAACGAATCAAATATTATAATTGAACCTATTTCTAACATTGGTTTTTCCAATGACAAACTTTTCATTATTTCTATTGCCATTATTAATATTTCTAAATCCGATTTATATTTATCATCTACTCCTATTAATTCTACTCCAGCTTGACTTCTCTCTTTCATTTTTTCGTGTCTAAATACATCTCCCATATAAAAAATTCTTTCGGGATATTTCATTTCTTTTTCTTTCAAATTCATTAATTTTGCTAATAATGAAGTCATATCTGGTCTTAAAGCTAATATTTCACCTGTTTCTCTATCCTCAAATTTAAACATTTTTCTTCTCATCGAATTAGAAAAATTTATCTTCAAATCTTCATAATATTCATAACTTGGCAATTCAATTAATTTATACCCATTATTTTTAAAATTTGCCTTTATCCTGTCCTCCAAATTTATTTTTTTTTCCATATTTTCCCCAAAATAAATTTTTACTCCTTCTGGTATCAATGACATATTATCACCCCATTCTTAATATTTAAGTATCTTTAAATATTATACCACTTTAGTAACACATTTTCAATCAAAAAAGGTGAATTCTCTATTTTTTATCTTTATAATTCAACTTTTTCTTAATTAAACACAAAAAGCCTTCCAAGAAGAAGACTTTTCGTATTTATCTTATATACAAATGTTTCACAATTATAAATACCCTTAATAAAAAAAGACTTTTTTGAATCATAATTCGATTATTAATAAGTTTCTATTTTTTCAGGAAACTAGCTCAGAACATAATTAAATTAATTTTGAACATTCTCATAAAATCTATTAATAGTCTCTTCGTCTAAACCTATTTTATTTTGCATATAATCCTTAATCTCTTTTTCAAAGTTTTGCTTTTTTGATTCGATTTTTATATTTAACATATTTTCTACTGAGTATTTTAATAATTCTGTATCTCTATACTCTCCCATTCTAAGATCATTTGTTCTATCAAAATCAAATGCAATTTCTTCCCAAGTTGCACCATTTGCAGCAGCAATAAACGCAGATACTACTCCTGTTCTATCACTCCCTAATCTACAATGTACTAATACAGGCATTTCTGCGTCACCCAAAAAAGTTACTACTTTTTTGATTAATCCTTGGAATTTTTCACTATTTGACTGATGAAAAACTATACTATATTTAGTTTTAGCAAAAAGAACTTTTTTGTCATTTAATAACTTTTTATAATAATCAGAAACTCTTGGATCATTGTATAGTTCTTCTCCATCAGTAAGATTAATTACTGATTTTATTTGATTTTCTTCAATCATATTTCGTACCAATTCCATTCTCTTTTTTTCTTGATCTGCCTTACTTTTATCTGTGTTTCTTGATGGAATAAATGGATGATAAGATCTGTATACTTTGTTCTTTGCAATTTTACCTATTAAAACTTCTCTAAAATTTGCTTGTGCTTCTTTAGTTTTATATTCTGTTTTGATTTTTCTAGATATAGCCTCTTTTTTTGCTAATTCTTCTACGCTATCTCCTTCAAATAAAACTAAATAATTATATCCACCAGTCCATTGATCGTTAAATTTATATCCTACTTCTAAATCTTTCGATGGAAGAATCCATACTTCTGTTAATTTTTCTTTTCCATTTCTAGTATACGTTCCTGTTAAATAAAACTTATACTCTGGTTTTCCAGAGTTTCCTGGAACCGATACCTCTTTTATAGATTTTTCTAAAAACCATCTTTCTTCTTTATTTGATTTAACCATTTTCCAATTAGATTCTCCTCCACTCCAATTGTTAAACGTTCCAGCTAGATAAACCTTTTTAATTGTCATATTTTCAGGACACTCTGATTCAAAAATTTCTAAATTTGCTTTTTTATCTAATACAAAAACTATCTTATCTTCTATAAAAAAATACCCTTTTTTCTTCTCTATCTCAGATAAATTATAATTTTCATATTTCACCTTTTTTGTATCCATTACTATTTTATCTGCTTTTTTTATACCTGTACAACCTGACAATAAAATTAATATTAACATTCCTAATAATCCTATATTTTTCATCTATTCCTCCTTTTAAATTTCGTATAATTTACTAATGTTCCCTAATTATAAAATTTTCATAAAATAAAACAACAATTCAATTTTATTTCCTAGATACCATCTGATATTTTTTCATTAACACCATTTTATATTTGCTTGATGTCCCTAAAAAAAATCACTCTCCAGTACTTTGAACCTCTCCACCGACTATAACTACTTCTTAGAATTTATTTTCTCTCAAAAACAAACAAATTTTCCGATATTAGCAATAACAAATTTCCCTTTTCCCATCCATCTCCCCTCTTTCAGATTTATATATGTGCATTATACTTTGTTTTTGTTCAAAAAACAACCCCTATTATCGATAATAGATCTGCAGTATTCAAATTCCATTACTATAGTAGTATCGTAGGATGCTACTATAGTAATGGAATCAGTAGTTCTTTCACTTTAAAAAAATATTAAAAAATATTAAAAAAAGTCTATAATTTATAATTATAGACCCCTTTTATATTTTTTTTCGTGCAGAGAACTTACCAAAATATCTTCTGTAACTAAATTCCTTCCAAATTTTTTGCTTAATTTATTTAAATATATATCCAAATGAAAATATGTCGAGATTGTCGAGATAAAATAATCATTCTCCGAATAAGTCCCTAAAAACTTATCACTTCGCCCACTACCTATTAATGCCCTTTTTATATCAGAAACAACCTTAATTTTTATATTTTTCTCTTCTTTTTTACCTACTCTATCTTCACCCTTATAAACTTCGCATCCTTTTGTCTCTATATATAACTCTTCAAATAAAGTAAACAATATTATCCTTACTCCTCTTTCTTTAGCTTTTTCAAGTTCTTCAGAAAAAGGAGACATTATCATCCCACAATTTATAAATAATTCCTTTTCCGTTTGATTTATCATTTCTTTAATTTTAGAAACATTATTTTTATAACCTTCAATATTTATGTACTCTTGTATATGAGTCTCTGTTGATAATGACTCTAACTCCTTGCTTACTTCTTTTGCCGATATACTATATTCACTTGATATTTCTTCAAATAAAATCTTTGGATTTTTAGCTTTATACCTTTTACTTTCTCCATTTATCTGATAGACTGCTCCTCTAATATAAAGATTATTCAAATTTGAATAAACTGTACTTCTCGGTACATTCAAAATATTAGCTAACTCATACCCATTATATCCTGGATTTTTTAGAACTTCAATATAAGTTTTTGCCTCCATTTTTGTAAAATTAAATTTCTGCATTTCTTTTATAATTCTCTCCATAATTTACCACCACCTATTTTTTAACTTTTCCTGATTTTACTATTTTCACAATAATTTATATAATATAATTTATTGGAAATTTCCATACTCCTAAAGTACACCTTTATAATATAACATATTTTTTCAAAAAATAAAACAAACAGCCTTAAAAATGCCCTTTGTTTTTCATAAACCATTTAGTAATTTTACCATAATTTTTTTACAATTTCAAAAATTAAAGGAAAACTTTCTAATCAAAAGTTTTCCTTTAATTTATTATATTTTATTTTTTCCCATACTTCTAGTAGCTACAATATTTATCCCAAGTCCTAAAATATTTTCAATTATAATATCTCCGACTTTCACAGGAGCTTCCACTTCTACTTTATTTATTTCTTCCATACACTTAAAAATCATATTTTTAGGAACTCCATCATTCGTTTTAACTGGCAATCTTGGAAGTATTGCATTTTTAATTTTTACCGTTGTCGGCACTATTCTTGTTGGATTTGTCATTTCTTTTATCGCGTATATTTCTCCCCTCGGACAAGTATTCCCTTCTACTTTATAACCACCTTTTGCATTTACATCATCTGTTACAGTCAATCTACATCCCATAGGACAACTAATACATATCATTTTCTTTTCCATTTATAACACCTCTTTTTCTACTTCAATAGAAATATTATTATATTTCTTATTTTCTAATAGGCTTTTTTGTAATATAACTCTTTCCATCTCTCCAGGAGCCAAATGTGCTTTTTTGATTTCCTTTATTACTACTCCATCAGCTTTAATCAATAATTTTGTATCTTTATAAACCTTTTTTACTCTCATCAACAAATCTATTTTTCCCTCTATATTCTCGATTCTTATTTTATGAGGTACAATATATCCAATGCCCCCTCCTGGAATCACTTCAATCTCTTTATCTGTATTTACAATCTCACCTTTTACATATCTTGCTGCATTTTTTCCTGCTTTTCTACTTTCTTCCGTAACAAAATCAACTAGATCATGCACATGAACTACATTTCCACATCCAAAAATTCCTTCTACTGATGTTTCCATTGATTCATTCACTATTGGTCCTGAAGTTATTCTATCCAAATCTATTCCAGCTCCAACAGAAAGCTCATTTTCAGGAATCAATCCAACAGATAATAATAATGTATCACATTCATATTCTACTTCTGTTCCGGGTATGATTTTTCTATTTTTATCTACCTTCGCTATCACTACAGCTTCCACTCTATCTTTCCCTTTAATAGTTTTCACCGTATGTTCTAATAATAAAGGAATTTCATAATCATCTAAACATTGCACTATATTTCTTGTTAATCCTCCAGAAAATGGCATTAATTCAGCTACCGCTTGAACTTCTGCTCCTTCCAAAACTAATCTTCTCGCCATTATTAATCCAATATCTCCAGAACCAAGAATAACAACTTTTTTTCCCGTCATATATCCTTCCATATTTATAAATCTTTGAGCCGTTCCTGCCGTAAATACTCCTGCTGGTCTATATCCGGGTATTGCTAATGCTCCTCTTGTTCTTTCTCTACATCCCATCGCTAAAATCACAGCTTTTGCTTGAATCGTATTTAAACCATCCTCACTATTCATAAATGTAACTTTTTTGTCCTTATTTATAGACATAACAATCGTATCTAATTTATAATCAATATTCATTCCCTTTAATTCATCTATAAATCTCTCTGCATATTCTGGTCCTGTTAATTCTTCTTTAAATATATGCAACCCAAATCCATTATGAATACATTGTTGTAATATCCCACCAAGTTCATTATCTCTTTCTATAACCAATATCGATTCCGCTCCATTGTTTTTAGCTTCTATCGCTGCTGCTAATCCTGCAGGCCCACCACCAACTACTACTATATCATAATCTTTCATAATTATCTCCTTTCAATCTAAATATAATTTTTAATTTTTTCAAATTCAAACATTCTCTTTTTATTTTTAAATTTTCCATATTTTTTTTAAAAAAATTTCCAATTAACTATTCTTAGTTTTTTCTGTTAGTATATATGATCCTTTTTCATCTTTTAAAACTTCTTTCATCTCAATTTTTAATTCTCTAGCTAATATTTCTTGAATTCTCGGTCCACAAAAACCACCTTGACATCTTCCCATTCCCGGTCTACATCTTTTCTTTACGCCATCTACTGTTTTAGCTCCAATATGTCTATTTATTATATCCACTATTTCACCTTCAGTTATATTTTCACATCTACATATTATTCTTCCATATCTTGGATCTTTTTTGATTATTTCACCTTTTTCTTCATCTGATAGTTCCATAAATTTTACTTGCTTTCTTTTTGGATTAAATTCTTCATTTGTAACAAAATTTCCATCTATCTCCTTTAGCAATCCAACAACATATTCTGCTATTGCAGGAGCTGCTGATAATCCCGGAGACTTTATTCCGGCTACATTTATAAATCCTTTAGTTTTTGATTCTTCTATTATAAAATCACCCGTATCTGGTTCAGCTCTTAATCCAGCAAAAGTTGTTATTGTTTTTCTATAATTTATCATTTCCGATGCTTTTAATGCTGTTTTACTTACATATTCTAATTGCTCTGCAGTAGTTAACGTCTCTTCTTTATTATTTACATACTCTGAATCTGGACCTATTAGTAAATTTCCATGAACAGTTGGTGTTACTAATACACCTTTCCCTTCTTTTGTTGGACATTGAAAAATAACATGGTTTACTAATGTTCCTAATTCCTTATCCATCACATAATATTCTCCTCTTTTAGCATTAATTTTAAAAGAAGGCTCATTCAACATTTCATTAATTTTATCTACATAAACACCTGCTGCATTAACTATATATTTCGCTTTTATTTCACCTTTTTTGGTTATAATTTTAAATCCTTCATCCTCTTTTTTGATATCCACTACTTCTGTTTCCAACTTTAATTCTGCTCCATTTTCTATTGCATTTTCAGCCAAAGCTATTGCTAGTCCCCAAGGGTCTACTATTCCTGCTGTTTTTGAAAATAACGCCCCCACTCCTTCTTCACTTATATTTGGTTCCATCTCTCGCAACCTTTTTTGATCTATTATTTCCATATCTGGTATTCCATTTTTTATTCCTCTATCATATAATTCTTTTAATGCTTCTTTCTCTTCTTCAGCAAATGCAACAACAAGTGAACCTATTCTTTTAAAATGAACATCCAAATCTTCACATAAGTTTTCAAACATAGGATTCCCTAAAGCATTAAATTTAGCCATCAACGACCCTTCCTTTGCATCGTATCCTCCATGAATTATTGCACTATTTGCTTTTGTTGTTCCATTTGAAATATCACTACTCTTTTCAATTAATACTGTTTTTAAATTATATTTAGATAATTCTCTAATAATAGATGTTCCTATTATTCCTCCTCCAATTACAGCTATATCATACATTTCAATTCCTCCTTCTTATTATACCTTTTATTTTAATTTTATTTTTTAATAAGTTGCAAACTGATGTTTCTTGATTCTTTTTTATCAAGTAAAAAAGAAAGGTATTTTAACATTGTATATTATATTTAATACAAAACTACAATTACAAATAAAAACCACACTAAAACAACCTATAAATTTAAATTCATAAGTTCATTCAGTATGGCTCTCTGTTTTCTCTTGCCATAAAAAAACTTATGCGGGATGCTATTAAATAACACCCCTATAAGTTTTTATTATTTATTATATAATTTCAACTAAAAGCCTTTATTTTCATTCTCTTAATTTCTTAGTTTTTATGCTTCTTCCCAATCTTTTGCTTTTCCTACTGCTTTTTTCCAACCCTTATATTTACTCATTCTGTCTTCTTCTGCCATTTCAGGATCAAATTCTCTATCTATTTTCCATTGTTTTGAAATTTCTTCTCTACTTTCCCAAAACCCAACTGCAAGTCCAGCTAAATAAGCTGCTCCCAACGCTGTAGTCTCTGTCACAACAGGTCTTTTTACTTTAGAATTTAATATATCCGATTGAAATTGCATAAGTAAATTATTAGCTGTTGCTCCTCCATCTACTTTTAATTCTTTCAATTCTACTCCAGAATCTTTTTCCATAGCATCTAATACATCTTTTGTTTGATATGCTATCGATTCCAATGCAGCTCTTACTATATGATTTCTATTAACTCCCCTAGTAAGTCCTACAATTGCTCCTCTTGCATACATATCCCAATGAGGTGCTCCTAATCCTACAAATGCAGGTACTACATATGCACCATTAGTGTCTTTTACTTTTTTGGCAAAATATTCACTGTCAGCAGCATCATTAATCAATTGTAATTCATCTCTCAACCATTGAATTGTTGCTCCTCCCATAAATATACTTCCTTCTAAAGCATATTCCACTTTTCCATCAATACCAACAGCTATTGTAGTCAAAAGTCCACTTTTAGATTCTACCATTTCTTCTCCAGTATTCATTAATAAGAAACATCCTGTTCCATATGTACTTTTAGCCATTCCTTTTTCATAACAAGCTTGACCAAATAAAGCAGCTTGCTGATCTCCAGCTATTCCTGCTATAGGAATTCTTGTTCCACCTGTCCCACCTAAGTTTGCATATCCATAAACTTCACTTGATGATTTAACTTCTGGTAAAATTGATTTTGGAATATCTAATTCTTTCAATAATTTTTCATCCCATTTCAAATCTTTTATATTGTAAACCATTGTTCTTGAAGCATTTGTATAATCTGTCACATGAACTTTTTTGTTAGTCAAATTCCAAATAATCCATGTATCCATTGTTCCAAATAATAATTCTCCGTTTGCTGCCTTTTCTCTAGCACCTTCTACATTATCTAAAATCCATTTTATTTTTGTCCCAGAAAAATATGCATCCAAAACTAAACCAGTATTTTTTCGAATATAATCCTTCAATCCTCTTTTTTCTAAATCATCACAAATACTTGCTGTTCTTCTACATTGCCAAACTATTGCATTATAAATTGGTTTTCCTGTATTTTTATCCCACACTACTGTAGTTTCTCTTTGATTTGTTATTCCTATTGAAGCAATTTCTTCTGGATTTACTCCTGATTTTGCCATAACTTCATTTAATACACTACTTTGAGTTGCCCAAATTTCCATTGCATTATGTTCTACCCATCCTGCTTTTGGATATATTTGTGTAAATTCTCTTTGTGATACCTCTACTATTTTTCCTTCTTTATCAAAAATAATTGCTCTTGAGCTTGTAGTTCCTTGATCTAATGCTATAATATATTTTTTTTCCATTATTCCACCCCTTTTATTATTTTTTTAAAATTTATTTCAATATAATATTAAATTTAAATCACTTTATTTCTAAATAAATATCGATTATTTAAGCTTAAGCCCACATTGTTTGACAAAATTTAAATAACATTGATCCTGCAATTCCACCTGCAATTGGTGCAAATACTGGAATCCAAGCATATCCCCAATCTGAATCTCTTTTTCCTTTTATTGGTAATAACGCATGTGCAATTCTAGGTCCTAAATCTCTAGCTGGATTTATTGCATATCCTGTAGGTCCACCAATACTCAATCCTATTGACCAAACCAAAACTCCTACCATAAAAGCTCCCATTCCTGCTAAATTATTTTGAGTTTGACCTATTCCTAATATTCCTAATAATAACATTGCTGTTCCTATAAATTCTGTTACTATATTCCAATGAGATCCTCTTATAGCTGGAGCAGTTGCAAAAGTAGCTAATTTACCATCTGCATCATTAGTTTCATCATAATGTTGTTTATACGCAAGATAAACTAATACTCCTCCCGTAAAACCTCCTAACAATTGTGCTATTATATAACCAGGTACTAAATTCCAAGAAAAACTACCAATACTTGCTAACCCTACTGTTACAGCTGGATTTAAATGAGCTCCACTCACCCATCCTGTTACATATGCTGCTATCGCTACTGCAAATCCCCATCCTGTTGTAACAACTATCCATCCACCACCATTTCCTTTACTCTTATTTAAACCTACATTTGCAACCACACCATTTCCTAAAAGAACTAAAATCATTGTTCCAATAAATTCTGCTAAATAAATCCCCATCTTTAATACCTCCCTTTTTAATTTTCTTCTTCACCTTTTAAACTCCCCAGTTTATCCTTTTTAATTTAAAATGTTTTACGGTTCTCTCATAATTGTCCCCCTCTCAAAAAAAACCGCACAAAAATCCTATTAATGGATTTTTATGCGGCTCTCTTAGTCTCTGCCTTTTATTTTTTTTAATATTTTATTTTACATTTCCCACATTTTTTTGTCTGTTGTACTAATTCCATCTGCTCCAGCATTCAAAACTTTATAAATTTCATCTTTTTGATCAATAAGTCCTCCTGTTACTATAGGAACTTTAACTTTTTTTGAAATTTGTTCTATTACTTTTGGAATTACCCCTGGTAATATTTCTATTGCATCTGGTTTTGAAACTCGAATTATTTTTATAGCTTTTTTTAAAGATATTGAATCAAAGATAAAAAACCTCTGAACTACAAAAAAATTCATTTCTTTTGCAATTTTTACTAAATTACTTTTTGTAGTTATTATTCCATCTACATTCATCGTCTTTTTTATATATTCTAAAGCATATTTATCTCTAGATAATCCATTAATTAAATCAATATGGACATAAACTAATTTGTTAGCTGCCTTTATTTTTTCTACTGTTTCTTTCAAGGTTAATATTTCACCGCTCAAAAGAAATATTATTTCTATATCTGTTTTCAATGCTAGTTCTAGATCTTTTTCATCTTTTATTGCTGCTACTATTGGATTTTCTTGTATAACTTCGTTAAATTTAATTTTCATTCTTACCTCTTCTCTACTCTGTTTTTTAAGTATACTTTATTATTCCTTTTTTGTCAAGTCAAAAAGGTTAATTTTCGCAAGTTCTTTTGTTCACTTTTTGACCCTTTTTTTCTATTTTTTCCAATCCTTATTTTTTTTGTTTTTCATTTTCATTTCACCTTTCAGAATACACCTTTAAACATTACCTTCTTTCACCTTTTTTTAATATTTTCCGATACCCTTTATAGTATCATAAAAATCAAGCACTGTTATTTTAAATATACAGGTAAAATAAAAAATGAAATAAAATTGGAGAAATTTATATTAGTATTGAGAAATCAGATTAAATTATTCCCTTCATTCAAGCTTTATAATTACAAAACTTCACTTTATCCTTCCTAATTTCTAAAACCCCATTATTTCAATCAATATAATGATTTTGCCTAATTTACCTTTTTTGTAAATTCTCATATGCTTTTATATATATTTCATTCCCACCAAATCCACCCGGCTTTGTTATTATTGAATATTCCAAATCTAAACTACTCGTTCTTGGAATACCTGTTTCTATTTCCTCTTCTATCTTTAACCCCTTCAAATTTAATCTTTCCATTATTTTATATGTTATTTCTCCACCTGACAGTATCATTTTTCTTATATTTTTCATTTTAATTACTTTTGTTGTAATATCTCCAACATAGTCGCTTATTAGTTTTGTTGCCTTCTTTTGCTCAATTCCATTTTCTTCTGATTTTTTTAAAATTATATTCATTTCTTCTCTTTTTGCTAATGTTCGTATTAATATATTTTTTTCACTTTTTCCTATTTTTTTCAATATTTTTTCATTTCTTCCAAATACATCCAAATTAAAAATATCCAAATCTAATCCATATTTTTTTATAAAATTTTCTAACTGCTCAATATTTTTATTTGAACACGATCCTGAAACAACTAATATTTTATCTTTTTTGATTCCCCATTCTTCTGGTAAATATTGCATAATTCCTGCCGAACCCACAATAATATTATCTAAATTTAGTTTTACCAATTTATTTGCTATTTCCTTCAAATCATCTTCTGTTTCTGAATCAAAAATTAATAATCTTGATTTTATTTTTCCTAATCTTTTTTGTAAATCACCTCTTATTTCTTCTAACGTTATCAATTCTGAATTTGATAATATTTTATTTAAATCATCTTCTATTACTGGTTTTGCTGGATCATTTGCAAATTCTGAATCCAATAATGGTTTGTTTTCCAAATAATGTCTACCATTTATTATTTCCCTCTGCATTTTTGGAAATCCAACAACCACAGCAATTATTTCATCTGTTTCCTCTAATATTGCATCAATTTCTTCTTTAATATTTCCTCTCAAAGTTGAGTCTATTTTTTTATAAAATTTATCAAATCCACTTTCTTTTAATTCACAAAAAAGTTTTTTTACTTTGCTATAAGCAATATCTTTTTCTTCATTTCTACTTTCACTACTTATTATTTTAACATCACAATTTACTTTAGTATTTTCTATTAAAGTTACTACATTCAATCCATATTTTATAAAACTTACACCTATATCATTTGCTCCTGTAAAATCATCTGCCATTATTGCCAATTTCATTGTCATAATTACCTACTTTCTATATACTCTATACATATTTATTCTTTATTTAGCGTTATTGTTGGATATGCCATTTCAATATTTTCTTCTTTTCTTAATTTTTTTAACATACTTTCAAATATTCTATTTCTTATACCTCTTTGATGTCTAATAGGTGATAAATATCTTATTGTTATTTGAATTCCACTTTCTTTTATATCAACATATGTAATTGGTGTTAATTTCCCCTGTTTTATCATATAAGTTTTACCCATATCTTTCATTTCTTTTCTTATTTTCTTTTCTAAATCTTTTTCTTTTTCTTCATATACTGTTTCAGTCATTATTTTTTTTGCTTTTTCCCAATCACTTTTAAAAGTATATAAAATTTTTAATTCATCCCAAATGGCACTAAATCCTGTACTATAATTAAATTGAGGAATTTTAAAAATATTCGCGTTTGGAATATTTACAACTCTTCCTGTGCTTTGATCTCCATTTACCCAATTTTCTGTTTCTAATAAACTCGTATAAAAAATATTTATATCAATCACATCACCCTTTATTCCATCCCATTCAATTCTATCTCCTAAATTAAAAGGATGTTGCAACACTATAAGAACCCATCCCGCTATATTTAATAAAGCTTGATGTAATGCAAGAGCTAATCCGGCTGATATCATCCCCAAAAAAGTTGTCACAGATCCTATATTTTGTACCCAAATAAATAGCATTAATATTATTACCATCAAAAAAGATATGTAATATATTCTTTTTCTTAATGAATGTCTTTTCTTTATATTTATTATTTTTTTATTTGCTATTTTTATAGTCACTATTATAAAAATTTCTGTCAAAAATAAAATTATCAATGATAACATTATTTTATTTGTTGTTTGACTAGCAATAGTAATTTTTTCAACCATCAATTTATTTCTCCTTTCATTCTTTAAATTTAAAATCTATTCCTTTTTAAAATGTACTTGACCTTGATTTTATTGTGCATTTGCGTAAAGTTATAAATTTTCTTGTTGAAATTACCGTTAAGCAACTGACAATGTTTGAACGTAGTGAGTTTGTCGCACTTTGTTCGATAAATTCGGCTAGATATTTAATAAATATAAGTCTCATTTAGCCAGTTATAGGTAATGAAAGTTAGAAAATTATAACTTGGAGCAACAGCACTTGATTTTTTTGTTTCTTTATTTTATCAAGAAAAAAAGAAAGGTCTTTTAATATTGTATAATTTATATTTACCGCGAAACTATAGTTATTAAATATAATACATCTCCACTCTAGAATCACATTATAACAAAAAAATAAAAAAAATCCCATATAAATATGGGATTTTTTAATTTATTTTTTAATCCAAGACATCATATTTCTTAATTTTGATCCTACTTTTTCTACTTGATGCTCTGATTCTAATTTTCTTTTTGAATGCATATATGGATATCCAGCTCTATTTTCTAATATAAAGTTCTTTGCAAAAGTTCCTTCTTGTATATCTTTCAATACATTTTTCATAGCTTTTTTGGTATCATCTGTTATTATTTTTGATCCTGTTACATAATCTCCATATTCAGCTGTATTTGATATTGAATCTCTCATTTTTGCAAATCCACCTTCATATATAAGATCTACTATTAATTTCATTTCATGAACACATTCAAAATAAGCATTCATTGGATCATATCCACCTTCTACTAAAGTTTCAAATCCAACTTTCATTAATTCAGTTACTCCTCCACATAAAACAGCTTGCTCACCAAATAAATCTGTTTCTGTTTCTTGTCTAAATGTTGTTTCTAATACTCCTGATCTAGCTCCACCTATTCCATAAGCCCATGCTAAAGCTATTTCTTTTGTATCTCCACTTGGATCTTGATCTACTGCTACTAATGATGGAACTCCACTTCCTTCTGTATATGTTCTTCTTACCATGTGTCCTGGCCCTTTTGGTGCTGCCATAAATACATTTATGTCTTCTCTTGGTATTATTTGTCCATAATGAATATTAAATCCATGTCCAAATCCAAGATAAGCTCCTTCTTTTAAATTTGGTGCTATATCATTTTTATAAATACTTGATTGCAATTCATCTGGAACTAATATCATTACAACATCTGCACCTTTTACTGCATTTGCTGTTATATCTACTTTTAACCCAGCTGCTTCTACTTTTTCCCATGATTTGCTTCCTTTATATAATCCAACAGTTACATCTGCACCACTTTCTTTTAAATTTAAAGAATGTGCATGTCCCTGACTTCCGTATCCAATCACTGCTATTTTTTTCCCTTTTAATAAATCAAAATTACAATCTTTTTCATAATAAATTTTTGCCATTTTTTATTCCTCCTTATATGATGTTTTTATCTTTTATTACAATATACTTCCTTTTCCTCTTTGTAATGCTACTTTTCCTGTTCTAACTAATTCTTTTATTCCAAATTCTGACATTAAATCTATAAATGCACCTAATTTACCATTCTCTCCTGTTATTTCAACAGTTAACGAACCTTCTCCTACGTCTACTATTTTACCTCTAAAAATATCAACCGTTTGTATTATTTCTGATCTTTTATCTAAATCAGCTTCTACTTTTACTAATAATAATTCTCTATTTACTGTATTTTCTTTTGGTAAATCTATAACTTTAATTACATCAATTAATTTATATAATTGTTTTTCTATTTGTTCTAACATTTCTTGTTCTTCGTCCACTACAATCGTCATTCTAGATAACTCAATATTTTTTGTAGGTCCTACTGCTAAACTTTCTATATTATATCCTCTTCTACTAAAAAGAGCAGAAACTCTAGTTAACACTCCTGGTTTATTTTCTACAATTACAGAAATTATATGTTTCATTCTAATTCCCCCTTTATTCCAACCATTTCGTGTATCGCTCCCCCTGGTGGAACCATTGGTAAAACATTTTCTTCCCTTGATATTTTACAGTCTATTAATACTGGTTCATCACTTTCAATATTTTCTTTTAACACATCATATAACTTTTCAGGATTTTCTACTCTAACTCCCTTAATTTTATATGCTTCTGCCAATTTTACAAAATCTGGACTAACTTCTAAATCAACTGATGAATATCTTTTATTATGAAAAATTTCTTGCCATTGTCTAACCATTCCTAAATACGAATTATTTAACACTATTACTTTTACGGGTATATTAAAATGAGCTAACGTCATCAATTCTTGAGCCGTCATTTGTAATCCCCCGTCTCCTACTATTGCAATTACCTTTTCTTTTGGTTTCGCAACTTGAGCACCTAATGCTGCTGGCAGTCCATATCCCATTGTCCCTGCCCCACCAGATGTACAAAATTGATGTGATTTTGTAAATTTATAATATTGTGCTGTCCACATTTGATGCTGACCTACATCCGTTACTATTAATGCATCTCCATTTGTTATTTCACTTATTTTCTCTATTATATCTTGAGGTTTTATTATATCTTTAGATTTTTTATATACTAATGGATTTTCTTCTTTCCATTTTTTTACTGTTTCAATCCAATCTTTTCTTTCTTTCTCTTTCAATTTAGTAATAAGAGTTGTTAATACTGTCTTTACATCTCCTACTATTGGTATATCTGGTATTTTATTTTTTCCTATTTCTGCAGGATCTATATCTATATGTATAATTTTAGAATTTGGTGCAAAAGTTTCTAATTTTGAAGTAACTCTGTCATCAAATCTCATTCCTATTGCAATTATTATATCTGAATTATATACCGCATAATTTGCTGCTGCAGTCCCATGCATTCCTAACATTCCTAAATTTAATTCTTCTGCTACAGGAACTCCACCTAATCCTAAAAGTGTTGTAGTTACTGGTATATTTGCTTTTTTTATTAATTCTCGTAATATAATACTAGCATGAGATTTAATTACCCCTCCTCCAGCTAATATCAAAGGTCTTTCTGAATCATTAATCATTTTTGCAGCTTTTTTTATTTGCTGCGGATGTCCAGTTATATGAGGAGAATATCCATCTAATTTCAATTTTTTAGAACATAAAATTTCATATTCCTTTTCTTCCATTTCTTCTAACTGAATATCTTTAGGTAAATCTATTAATACTGGTCCAGGTCGACCTGTATTAGCAATATGAAATGCCTCTTTTATAATTTGCGGTAATTTTTTGATATCTTTTACTAAATAATTATGTTTTGTTATTGGTAATGTTATTCCTGTAATATCTGACTCTTGAAATGCATCTTTCCCTAACATTGAAGTTGGAACTTGTCCTGTAATAGCTACAATTGGAACTGAATCCATATATGCAGTCATTATTCCAGTTACTAAATTTGTTGCACCTGGTCCAGAAGTTGCAACACAAACACCCACTCTTCCACTTACTCTAGCATAACCATCTGCTGCATGAACAGCACCTTGTTCATGTCGTGTCAAAATATGATTCAAGCCTTTAAAATCATATAATTCATTGTATAAAGGTATAACTGCTCCGCCAGGATATCCAAATAAATCTGTAACTCCTTCTTTTTTTAAACTTCTTAATAAAATTTGCGCCCCATTAATTTTCATCTCTATCACCACCTACATTTTATTATCAAATATTATATCATAATTTCTGTGTTATTGCAACCATACATTCCTCATTTTTTCATTATTACATCTCTAATTTAAGTGTAAATTTATCTAAACCCATTTTCTATCAAACTAATAAAAATCACTATTTTGTATTTTTTTTGCTACTTCTATTAAATTTTTTTCTATATCTACTTTAAAATATAATTTTTTTATATTCTCTTCTCCATGTCCCGTCTTTACTAAAATTGGTTTTATTCCTATTCTTATACCTGCTTCTAAATCTGACAATTTATCTCCTATTATAAAACTATTTCTTAAATCAATTTCTATTTCTTTTTGAATATCTTCAAAAAAGCCTATCTCAGGTTTTCTATTAATACACCTTTTTTGATACTTTCCTTCTCCATCTATATGATGTGGACAAAAATAATATTTATCTATTTTTGCTTCATTCTTTTTTAATTCTTCATCCATATATTCATGCAACTTCATTACATCTTCTTCTTTATAATATCCTCTTGCAATTCCTGATTGATTAGTTATTATAACCACTTTATAACCTAAATCATTAAATATTTTTATTGCTTTTTGGGCACCCTTTTCCCATTCAAAATCCTCTTTTTTATACAAATAATCTTTCTCTATATTAATAGTACCATCTCTATCTAAAAAAACAACTTTCTCCACTCTTTATTCTCCTTTATTTTCTAGTATACTTCAAAACACAATAAATATCAAATTTTATTTTATGTCCCGAATGTTATAATTAAATCAGAAAAAATAAATATGTAAAAAATAGCATATATGATAAACTTATTTTAACAACCAAGAAAAAACAAGGAGGAAAAACTGTAGAAAATATATTTAAAGACTATCAAAAAAACAAGAAAAAATGTGGAAGAAAATTAATAGTTTTAAGTAAAGAATCTTTTGTTAAAATAAATAAAAGACTTGATTTAGATTGGTCACTTGATGCTATAGCAGGTAGAAATAAGAAAGATTCTGCAGAGGATACAGTTTGTACTAGTACTCTTTATAAAATGGTTAAAAGAAGAGTCATTGATTGTTGTATTTGTCAAGTGAAAAGGTACCACTTGAGTATAAAAAAATTATGTCTTTAACCACTCTATAGTTTCTTTAGTTCTGTATGAATTGCCATTCATATTTACGACATAAGATTTATGAACTAATCTATCAACTAACGCTGCTGTTAATACCGGATCTTTAAATACTTCATTCCATTTATTAAAAGGAAGATTTGAAGTTATTATTGTACTTCTTCTACCTGCTCTTAAAGATAAAAATGTAAATAATAGTTCACTCCCTTCCTTATCAAATGAAATATATCCTAGTTCATCACATATGACTAAATCATATTTTTCAAATCTTTTCTCAAATACTCTCAACTTTCTTTGGCTACGCGTTTCTTTTAG
>Ga0307991_1000387_pt1 | contig 31986 bp, 22 predicted proteins | sample EllFjometagen131_FD_203146 | JGI IMG/M metagenome (GOLD analysis project Ga0307991, IMG submission 203146) | Marine microbial communities from Ellis Fjord, Antarctic Ocean - #131 | ecosystem: Environmental > Aquatic > Marine > Unclassified | place: Southern Ocean | collected 2014-10-08 | reverse complement strand
TGCTTGATTCCATTGTGTTGCCCAATCTCCATTTGCTCTAAATTTATATTCATATTCTCCTATTTCTGCTTTTGCTAAATACATCCACACTTTGTCTCCTATTTGTGTCATTTTAGCTCCTGTATCCCAATTTGTTAACGATCCCATTACATATATTTCCATATCTGATGTTACTGTTGCCTTATCTCTTCCATCAAATATTAATATTTTTGTTGGTATACCTGATTTAGGTTTATCTTCCACTACATATAATTCATTATTTATTGTTTCTAAAAGATCTTCTTGTTTTAATTTTAATTTAGGTGTAATTTCTTCTCCATTTTCAAAATAAACATATCTGTAATCTCCTGCATATAATTCAATATCATTAGATTCATATCTATTTAATTCATTATTATATTCCATCATTCCATATTCAACTTCATATCCCATTAAATTATATATTTTATATGTTAATTCTCCTGCTAATTCAGCTTCATAAGTTAATTTAACATTCGCTTGTCCTTTAACGACATTTACATTAATTTCACTTGTTATTATTTCATTCAATTCATTTGTAGCCACTATATTTATAACATGTTCTCCCAATCCTGCATTCAATAAATATGCTTCTTTCAATGTATATATTCCGTCATCCGCTAATTTATCTCCCACAGTCCCATCATCAAACATTTCGATTTCTTGACCATTTTCCAATACTGCTTTTACTTCTAATTTTCCATTAGATTCTTCCGTTATTGATGATTCTATTCCAATTACTCCTGCATCTCCTATTACCAATGTTTGAGGATATACATTACTATCTCCTATTATTGGCTTAGAATTAACAATTATTGTTTCCATTGTTTCTGATTTTCCACCGTCTTTATCTTCCGCATTTATCTTTATTACATATTTTCCAGATTTCAATGGTTGAGTTGTTGTTAATTCCCCTGTTGTATAAGTTGCTCCATCTTTAACTGTCATATCTACAGTACCTAAACTTAATTCTGACAAATCAATTTTTACTGATTTTATTACATTGTCACCAGGAATATATTTAGATTCTACTGTTGCTATTATTTCAAATTTATCTCCCGCTTTAGTTATTATATATTCTTTTGAATCCTCTAAAGTTATTCCTGATACAGCTGGTGTATATTTAGCTCCTGATGTTTTTCCAACTATCGCTAATTTTGCATCAATTGTCTTTCCTAATCCTATATCTACTCCTACACTATCTCCACGAGCAGGCAGATACCATGAAGGATCTCCTTTTTCTCCTATTTCGAATCCATATTTATAATTTCCTGGAGTTGTTTTTAATTCATACCACCAATATAATGGATTTTCTTCCCATTGATTCATATCGAATGTATTCCAACCACTAAATTCTCCCTTTACTTTTACAATCGAAATATTATTTTGAGTTGTAAATTTACCTTTCGCTACATCATCTGGTCCTACCCATATTTTTGCTACCCCACTTGCTCTAGGTGTCAAAACTATTCTCAAATAATCTTCATCTGACCAATCTTGAGTTTTAGGATCATCTGTTTTACTTCCTAAAATTTCTCCTAATTTTAATTTACCTGTTAAATCAAAGAAATTAACGTCGTATCCTTTTGTTGGAATTCCAGCCCAAATAGTATGAGCATCCAAAGCAACTTCTACTTCAAAATATCCATCTTCTGCATAATTTTCATCATCTTCTGTATTAGTATATACTGTTATTCCTTTAGGTAATACTTTAGCTCCTGAATTTTGTTCTACATAACTTGATACTAATGGTGCATCTTCTATATCTGAAGTTATACTTTGTTCTTTTTCATTTTTAGTATATACTACAAAATAATCTTCTACTTCTGTAACTGGTGTTGCTGGTTGCCCCACTCCTATACCATCTTCATCCACCATTACATACCCTTTTACTGTAACAGTCTTTGGTCTTTCATCATTTGATTTTTCATATATACATCCTGTTAAACTTATCAATATCATTAATAATGATAAGATAAGACAGTTTTTTATTTTTCTCATCTTTTTCCCTCCTTATTAAAATTTAGTTGATAATGTAAAGTTTATTGTACTTCCTTCTTCAACTGATATATCTGCTGGTTCAATAAATTTTTCTCCATACGACATTGATCCCGTTACCTTGCTCGAATCGTCATCTCTAGAAATAGTTCCTGCACTTAAAGCTGAAATTGATAATGTTGTATCTGAATTATAATTATATTCATATACTGCTCCAAGTAATATTCCTTGATTTGCTTTTCCATTTTCATCTTCATCTTCCGCATATTTATTTTCTATTAAATGTCCTCCAATTAATGTTATTTTTGCACTTCCAATATTTTTATTTAAAGTAACAATTAAAGTGTTTTCAACTCCATCTCCCGACATATTTTTATCTTCTTGATTATTTTCAACTATAAATTCATCAAAAAGTTTTAAATTAATATCTTTAGGTAAATCATATGATACTTTATTTGTAATTGTAGTTTTTAATGTTTTATCTTCTTGATTATCTGTCATTGCACCCAATTCTGCATTTATAATATTATTAAATACTATTTTCCCTTTTGAATAATCTGACTCTAACTCTATTTCATTTTTTATCTGATCATCTTCGTCATTTTTCCCTACTTTTTCATTTGGATCAATTTCTGTTATTGCTGATAATTTTATTTTAGTACCTAACATTGGTCTTAATGTTATTGCTGGTTCAAAAGTTAATTTTGGATCTTTTTCTTTTTCTCCTGCTTTAGCTTCTGCTACAATAAATTCTTCTTTTTCTGATTCTAATGAAGTTTCTATTTTTAATTTCGAACCAAAATTAATTTCTCCTGTTCCTTTCATGTATTCTAAAGGTTCATCATATTTGTTTTGAGTATTATTATTTACATACAATCCTGTAAATCCTATGTATTTGGTTAAATTCAATTTAGAATATAAATAATATGCTTTTGTATCTGTTTCATTTTTTATTTTATCTCCTGCTGTTGCAAATACATCTCTATTTGAATCTCCTGCTACAGAATAAAAATCTTTTCCTGCATTATAAACTCCTGCTTCACTTTTTAACAATTTAAATAATTCCGCTTTTGCCATACCATAAATTGCAATCGTATCTTCTAATTCCTCACTTGGAACACTCATACCTTCGGAATCAACTATTTGTCCTTCCACATGCACTCCAAATAAAGATCTATTATCATAAGAAAAATCCAATGACATGTTTTTATCATATTGATCTACTGTTTCTTTTACTTTTTCTCCTTCTGCATTCGTATCATAAAAATAATCTTTTACTTTTTCTACATAAGATCCTCTTAACATATATTTCCCTAAATATGCTTTTGATAAATCTAAAGTATAACCACTTTGTATACCATAAAAATCTCCTGCATCTGTTTTATAAAACATAGCAGTATGAGCTTCTTTATCTTTTAATGCTTTTCCTTTAAAAATAATACCATCTGTTGGTTTTACTTTTTCAGCTACAAATAATCCTAATGGATCTTGAAAACTTGCTGGCACTTTATTTGCATCTTTAAATATATTTAATTTACCATATTTGCTATCTGCTGTAAATTCTAAAGCTTCTACATTAATTTTTTCTCCTTTTTCTAAAGAAAACTTTGATCTAATTTTTGTATTTTTAGAAGGCTTTCCATTTATAAACAAACTACCTTTATAGTCTAAATCCCCTAATCCTTTTTGTGTACTTGTACTATTCCAGATTTGAGCTATATCATATTCTCCTGATATATTTACTTTCCCAACTTTATCCTCCAAAGTTGTTATTCTTCTACCCATTTTTTTATTTACTATTTTTTCAATTTCTGCTATTCTTTTATCCAATTCCTCCGTTTTTACTCCTAATTCTGATATTTCTGGAGCAAAATTCTCAGTCAACGCTTTCAAAGCCACCATATCTTCCGCTGATGCGTTACTTTCAATTTTTTCATTGAAATATTTTAAATTATAATATAGCATCGCTGCTACCTCATATCTTGAAAATACTCCATCACCATTAAATTTTTCTGCGTTGTCCATTGTCGGTGCTAATAACCCTTTTTTGTAAAGATTTTTTACCGCTTGCGAAGCCCAATGATTTTCTGGTACATCATTAAAACTAGCAAAGCTTAAGGTAGTTAATATTAACATAGTCATTAATAAAACCTTAATTTTTTTCATTATCTTACCTCCCTTTTGTTTTTCGACCATTTCAGTTCTTTTTCGGAACATCTAAGTCATTTTTAATACTTTTATTCTCTTTATCAAACTCATTATTAAGTTTACCATACAGCTTCTCCTTTGTCAACTTTTTTTCGCTTTTTTGATTATTTTTTTATCATTCTGTTCTTTTTATGTTCATATTATGTCTTAATTCTCCATTATATTGTTTTTTAACAAAAAAAAGATGAAACCAAATTTCCGGTTTCATCTTTTTTGATCAATTTTCTATTTTATTCTTTACCACTTATTTTAAACATTTCAACCATTTCATTTAATTTTTCTGCTCCTTCTACTAAAGAATTTACTCCATTAACAATTTCTTCTATTCCAACCAATCTTTCTTTTGCCTCATTGGAAATATTTTTAGAAATATCACTTGTTTTTTTTGATTCTTTCGCTATTTCTTGTACCACTCTCATTGTTTCTTCCGAACTTGCTGATTGCTCTTCTGTTGAAGCCGTTATTTCCGTTACTCTATCTGTTGTTTCTTGTACCGCCACTATTATCTTTTCTAAAGCCTCTCCTGATTTTTTGGCAATATCTACTCCTTTTTCTACTTCTTCCATTCCTTTTCCTATGCTTTCATTCACATTTTCTGTTTCTTCTTGTATCCCAATAATTATTTTTCTTATCTCTTCTGCTGCATCTCTCGACTGTTCTGCTAATTTTTTTACCTCATTTGCTACTACTGCAAACCCTTTTCCCGATTCACCAGCTCTTGCCGCTTCTATCGCTGCATTTAATGCTAATAAATTAGTTTGTTCTGCTATCGATGTTATAACTGATATTACTTTATTAATAACTCCTGTTCTCTCTTTCAATCCTTTTACTACTGTAGAAGTTTCACTAACCGTTTCTTTTATTTTATTTATCGAATTTATAGTTTCTTTTACTGCGTCTCCTCCGACTTTTGCTATTTCTAAAGAATCTTGAGAATTACTTGTCACATCTACAGAAGAAACCGATATTAATTGAACTCCATTATTTATTTGAACTATATATTCCTCCGCTTCACTAAGCCTCTCAACTCCTTCTTCTGATTTTATCATTATAGTTTTTGCCGTCTCTACTATTCCTTCCATCGAATCTCTAGTACTTTCAGAAGAACTCGAAATTTGTACTGCTGAACTTGCAATCTGCGAACCAGTTTTCAATATTTGGTTAACTATATTATCCAAATTGGCAACCATCTTATTTATACCTTTCCCTAATTCTCCAATTTCATCATTTCTTTTTATTTTCACTTTTTTGGTCAAATTACCATTCGTAACTTCTTTTACTACATCTAATACTTTTTTGATTTCATTACTTACTTGACTAGAATATATATATATTAATACTATTCCCAATACTATTCCCAATAATGCTACTCCTACAAATTTAAAAAATGTATCCTTTAAAGTTTTCTTTTGTCCCTCTTTTAAAGATATTATAGTTTCATTTAACTCATCTATTCGAACTCCTACACTCAACATTCCTATTACTTTATCTGTATAATTTTTTATAGGAATATACGCAAATTTATAATTTTTTACTATTTCTTTTCCTTTTAATTTCCCTAACTTTAATTCCTTTTCTGAAAATGACATTTCCTTTCCAGATGATAGTTCATCATATATTTTAGCTTCGTCCCCTAAATTAAAAACATTACCCTCTGTATTATTTATTGATCCCGTCATAAATTTATCGCTATTGTATATCAATATTTCTGCTTTTGTCATATCTTTTAATTCTCTTACTAAGTTAATATCCAAAGGTAAGCTCACTATTACAATCCCTGGTTGATTTTGTTCCATACTAGCTCTATTTATTCTACCATAAGCTTTTATAACTAATCCATCTTCACTTGAAACAATGTCTGTCATTGTTAATCCACCTGGGGTTTTTAATATTTGTTTTATTTTCTGAGAATTTGCTTCTTCTCTAAAAGATTTTTTCAATCCTCTTGTTTTCCCTTTTATTTTACCCTCTTTATTTACTATTTCTATTTCCTGAGGAGCACCTCTTCCTTCGTACATTTTATCTTTCAAATCATTGACTAATTTTATATAGGTTAATGTTGATACTTTATTTTTATACTCCAACGTCAATTTATTCTTTTGCTCTGCATTTGAAACAAAACTATTTTTAGTCAATTTTCTTTTCTTTTGATATCCATAATCTACTACAGTTATTACGTCTTCCATATTACCCAGGATATTTGCATCCCTAAGCAACACATTTTCTTTATCTTCTAATATTCCTCCTGATATTTCTGCTGCTTTTGATAATTTTTCTTCTAATGCTTTTCCTACCCCTTCTTCTATCTTTTTTGATAAACTAGATATACTCTTTCTACTAATATTTATCGCTACAACTTGAGCTAATAATAACACCATTAACATTATTACCGTATTGACAATAATAAATTTTACTTTAAGATTTAATTTTATTCGTTTCCCCCTTTTAACTTCTTTCTCTATATTTTTTAATCCCTTCATTTTTTCCCTCCCCACTAAACCTGTTTTTTCCTTTTACTCATATTTTTAAAAAAAATAGAGGCGAATCTATCACCTCTATTCCATTCTTTTAGTTTTTTATTTTATTTTATTTATTCTTCTTTTACTGATTCTTATCTATTTCTCAATTCTTTTACTGATTCTAGAGCTTTTTCTTGAACAAAATCACACGCTTCTTGTGCTGTTTTTGTACCAGAAATAACTTGAGATAACATTGTTCCTCCATTAGACCAAACTGCTGCTGACATTTCAGGAGCTGTAGGCATAGGTGAACCAACTTCTGCTTGTTTTTTAAATCCATTAATATATTCATATACTCTACTTCTTTTAACTGTTCTATATTCATATACTTCACTTCTAGATGGTAAATGTCCAACTTCTGCCATCTCAGCTTGTGCATCTGCCGAAGTTAAAAATTTAATCAAATCATATGCTGCCGCTTTATCTTTTGAATGAGACGACATCATCATTACTTCTGGTCCAACTGCTGGTGCTGGCCATTTTCCTGTTTCGCTTACCATAGGTATTCTTGTTACTCCAAAATTAATTCCTGATTCTAATAAATCTCCTATTACCCAAGGACCATTCATTATCATAGCTGCTAAACCTTCATTAAATAAAGTCATCATTACATTGTAATCAACTTCTTCAGGCATTATTTTATTTTCTCCTTCTTGAAGAGATTTTACAAAATCAACCGCATTAACTTGAGCTTGACTATCAAATGTAGGATTATTGTTTTCATCTAAAACAGATCCTCCGAATCCACCAATCCATCCAATATGATAATAAAAATTCCCTTTATCATAAACTAAACCATACATTGATTCTTCTTCTATTGTAAATTCTTTTCCTTTTTCTATCATTTCATCTGTTGTCTTTGGTGGTTCAGGTAATAAATCTTTATTATATATCATTGCTACAACCTTATATGATTCAGGTAATCCATATAAGTTATTATCATATTTACATGCATTTAAAACCGTTGTTATAAATCCACTTTTATTTTCTTCGCTTACAAAACTATCTATTGGTTCTATTAATTTCTGTACAGAAAAAGATCCTATCCAATCTGCTGGTCCAACTACTACATCCGGTCCTTGACCTTGTGGAGCCATTGTTTGAAATTTACCTTGTAATGCATCAAAAGGTACCATTAACGCATTAACCTCTTTTCCAGATAATTGTTGATATTTTGATACTAAACTCATCATCGATTCTTTTTCTTGTCCCGTCCACGCATACCACATTTCAATTGGTTTTGCCATTGCCTCAAAAGAAATCACCAACGACATTACCGCTACTAATAATAAAAACTTTTTTTTCATTTCTTTCCTCCCTTATTGTTTTTAATTTTTTCAAATATCCCATTTCCAACTTCAATATTAAACCTTAGAATTAAAGTGATAATTAATATTTATAAATATATCTAATCTTCAAAAAAATATTTCTTAATATTTTTACAAAGATTAGTTTTATTTATGTAAAAAGTATACTACTTTTATATCATTTTGTCAACTTTTTATACATAAAGTATTATTTTTTAACCTTTTACTCCTCCAGCTGTCAATCCACCAACTAAATATTTCTGTGACATCAAGAATACTGTTACTACTGGAATCGAAACTAACACTGACATTGTTGCAAACATTGGCCAATCTACACTATTGGAGCCAACTAACTGTTTAATTACAACTGCAATTGGATATTTCGCTTCTGTATTAATAAATGTTGCTGATATAATATATTCATTCCAAGCACCCATAAATGCAAATAATGAAGAAATTGCAAGTGCTGGTAATGATAAAGGTAAAACTATTTTGTAGAATGTCTGTGAAGCATTACATCCATCTATTAATGCTGCTTCTTCTAAATCAATCGGTATTGTATCAAAAAAGCCTTTTAAATTCCATATATTAAATGGTAATGATCCTACCGAAAATACTAATATTAATCCCCTAAATGTATCTATAAATCCTAAATTTGAGAAGATTATATATAGTGGTATTAGCATTGTTGTTCCTGGAAACATTTGTGTTATCAAAAAAGACATCATAAACCCTTCTTTTCCTGGAAATTTAAATCTAGAAAAAGAATATCCCGCCGTTGCAGCCAATACAACACTTAATAATGCTGCTGATATTGATATAAATAATGAATTTAATATCCCTGACAAAAATCTACTATTTCTATAAGTATAATATTCAACATTATATATTTGCATATTTTTGGTTAATCTAGGCTCTTTTTCAAATCTTAATAAATATTTCATATTTGTTATAATTTTTTCTTTTCCATTATATGTCATTTTATCTTTCGTTTTTTCTTCGAAAAATTCGACATCACCTTTTTCCCATAAATTTTCTTTACTTGGATCAAAAACATTATATACTGTTTTTATATTTTTCTTTACTATTTTAGGTTCTTTTGTATCTTCTTTTAAAACTTCTTTATCTAAATAAAGTTCTCCATCTTGTAGTACTATTCCCTCTTGTCTTATTTTTTTTAAATTAAATAAAGCTGCTTTATAATTATCTAGAGTCGCTTTTTTGGGAATAGGATTTAATGTCGTTCCCCCCAAAGAATTTCCTGTCTTAAATGTTAATGAAGCTACCCAACTTATTGGATATATTGCGAAAACTACTACATATAATACTAATACATGACTTAATAAATTTCTATCAAATATTACTGAATATATTAATAAGAAAAACAAATATACTAAAGAAATAACTATTATCATTTTTTGGATTTGTTTTGTAATTCTTATCTCTGAAATTGATTTTATTGAATATTGTAAATCTAATAAATACTCATTTCCATTCAATTCAAATTTTTCAACAACATGCAATATTTCTCTATCTGTTTTTAATAATTCACCTATGTTTTCTGTTTGAAAAGTAGTTATTTCATCATAATTCTTTTCTATCCAAGAGTTTTCCAATTTCATTTTAAAATATGTTTTTACATTATTTTCTGTTACCCCTGTTTTTGTATTTATTCCATATAAATTTTTACCATTTAAACTAGCTATCGTATTTACTTTATTCTCTATACTATCCTTTTCTTTTCCCCAAATAGCAACCGATCTTATACTCAAACTAGAAATCTCACTTTTTTGATTTTCCTCTATCAATGCACTCAAATTTACAGGCAAAATCGTCTTTTTAACCTTTCTAAACAAAAGACTCGGAACTCTTTTATAAATTGTTTTTTCTAAAGATATTTTTTGAGTTTCTTTTATTATTCTACCTGAAATATATTTAGATGCTATTTTTACATCATTTATTACACTTTTTCTTGTTTTTTTAATATTTATATTTATTATCATTATTACTACTATTAATGATATCAATACAACTGATAAACTTCTTAAAAATTCTTTTTTTGTATATTTTTTATTTGCCATTAGTATACCTCCTCTGTTGCTTTTGAGGCCTTCATAGTTATAATACTATAACTAGCCAAAATTATAAAGACAACTACCGAATATGCCGCTGCATATGCGTATCTTCCTTTTTCAAATGCTTCTCTATATGCACTAACTACTAATATTGACATCTTGTCCTGTGTTGTTATCAAATATATTACATTAAACTGATTAAAAGTCCAAATTATACTAAGTATAATTGCTGGAACCATTGTTGGTTTTAATAATGGTGCTGTTATATATTTAAATTGTTGAAACTTTGTTGCTCCATCTATTTCTGCTGCTTCATAAAAAGTTTTAGAAATTGATTGTAAACCACCTAAAGCAACTATCATCATAAAAGGAAATCCAAGCCATACATTTACAGTCACCACTGATATAAATGGTAAAGAAATCAAATAACCTTTTATTCCTATTATATTTACTAATGCTGATCCAATCAAAGGAATTTCTCTTACTCCTTCTAAACTTATATACGATTTACTTAACCAAGTCAATCCTTCTGAATTAAATAAATCAAATACAGGTGCTAAAATTTGATTTATTGCTCCAAATTCTTTATTAAACATCGCTTTCCACATTAATGCTGTTACATATTGAGGAACTGCCCAAGGTAATACTAATATTGTTCTATATATTTTTTTAAATTTCATATCTTCTCTATTTAATATAAGTGCTAAAATTATTCCTAAACTTACTGATAAAACTATATTTATAACTGTCCACCAAATATTTACAAATAATATATCCCAAAAATCTGAGTTTTTACTTGTAAAAACTTCTACAAATCTTCCTAATGTTGGAAATTGAATATTAGTTAAACTAATTTCCTGTCTATAATTTGTAAAAGCTACCCATACTCCAAAAACTAATGGAAAAAAAACTAGTACTGTCATTCCAATTATAGCTGGCGAAATATATGTATAAGCTGTTCCTAAATCTTTAAAACTTCTTCTTATTTTTGTATTCATATTTTTAACAGTCTTTGTTATTCCCATAAATAAAAATATAATCCCTAAAACAATAAATAAAAATCCCAAACTTGCAGAATTTACCGTCTTGCCTAAAATATTATATACTTCTGATTCTTTTCCACGCATTACACCTTGAATTAACAGTACTAATCCATATATAAACAATAAAAAACTTGCAATTGCAAATCCTAGCCACACAAATCCTTTTTTGTTTTCAATTTTGTTCAACATTTTTTACACCTCCATTTTTTACAAACTGATATTTTCTTCTGTTTCTTTATCAAATATATGGCATCTTGTTGTATCAAACCATAATTTACATTTCTTTCCTGCTTCTACTTTTGCTCCCGGTTCCAATCTTGCTGTTTGTTGATCTGTTCCTGCAGTAAAATATGTAAATATTTCACTTCCCATTTGTTCTACTACTGATATTTCTACAGTTGCATAATTATCTTCCTTATCTTTTGCTGTTTCATCCGTTTCAATATGTTCTGGTCTTATTCCAAACCATATATCTTTTCCTATATAATCTCTTACTTTTTTGGCTTTCTCTTCTGGTATTCTTAATTTAAGATCTGCTGTCGTTACATATGTTTTTCCAGCTTCTTCTGTCAATTTCCCTTCTAATAAGTTCATTGATGGACTTCCTATAAAACTTGCCACAAATTTATTTTGCGGTTCATTGTATAATTTTATTGGATCATCTACTTGTTTTATTACTCCTAATTCCATTACACAAATTCTATCTCCCATTGTCATGGCTTCTACTTGATCATGTGTTACATAAATCATTGTTGTTTTTAATTGTTGGTGTAATTTTGTCAATTCCACTCTCATATGAACTCTTAATTTTGCATCTAAATTTGATAATGGTTCATCAAATAAAAATACTTCTGGTTTTCGTACAATAGCTCTTCCCAATGCCACTCTTTGTCTTTGTCCTCCTGACATTTCCTTTGGCTTTCTATCTAACAAATCTGTTATTCCCAATATTATAGCTGCTTCTTTTACTCTTTTATCTATTTTATCTTTTGGATATTTAGCCAATTTTAATCCAAAGGCCATATTATCATATACTGTCATATGTGGATATAATGCATAATTTTGAAATACCATCGCTATATTTCTGTCTTTCGGTGCCACCTCATTTACTACTTTATCTCCTATCAAACATTCTCCACCAGTTATTTCTTCTAATCCTGCTATCATTCTAAGTGTCGTTGACTTTGCACATCCAGATGGACCTACAAAAACCATAAATTCTCCATCTCTTATCTCTAAATTATGTCCATGCACCGCTTTAAAACCATTTGGATATGTCTTATCCATATCTTTTAATATTACTCCTGCCATTTTTTTCTCCCCTTTCAATTCTTTTTGTTTTGTTTCTGACCATTTATGTTATTTTATAAACATTATACACTACTTTTTGTAAAAAATCAACGTTTTTTTTCTTTTTTATTATTATCTAATTAAAAAAATATTATCTTAAATTAATCTATTATATAAGAGATATTTTGTGATTATATAATTTTTATAAAAAAAGGGCTTCTAATATTATATAACCTATCAAAAAAAATAAAGTTTTTCTCTAATCAAGACTACTAAAGAAACAAATCTTTTTAATACTAAGAAAAAATCACAAAGGAAAAAATATTAGATAAAGATTGTACAGATAGATTTAGTAGGAAAAAGTTTCTCGCTCATCAAACTGTATCACAATATAAAAAATATCATTTTTTATATTTTTTTGTATAAAATTTCTAAAAAAACAATTATAACAGGGTCTGATCAGGAAGAAAATTATAAATTCAACTAAGATTCTATTTTTTATAAAACCTTAGTTGAATTTATCAAACAAAGTGTGACAACAAGGAATGAGGGCAGTTCTTGATTTTTTTGTTTCTTTTTTTATCAAGAAAAAAAGAAAGATCTTTTAATATTGTAGAATTTGTACTTACCGCGAAAGTGAAATTAATAAATAAGATTAAAAGTACCCAATATATAAATAAAACTTAATTTTCAAAAAAATATATAGTCGTAACTCTTATTGTATCTGTTAAACTAAAAGTATCCAGTATTTCAATTGAGAATAATTTATTTTCACCTCCAAATATCTGTTACATAAATGGCAAGTATCTAATTTTCCCAGCCTAAATTTGAACATAATTTCACAATTTCTCCTAAAAAAAATGTGGATAACTTTTTTATATCTATTTTTTTTCCTCTTTTTGTTTTATCTCGAAATTCACTTCTTTTCCCCATTTATCTACATTATTTATGTGTTTTTGCTTTTCATTCCCAATCTTTTGAACACATTTTGTGTAAAAGATTGTTAAAAAGTGGATAACTTTATTTGCTTTCTAGAGTTTTGCACATATTGGATAAAAGAGTACAAAAATTTATTTTTTTGCACTCTTCTTATTTTTATTCTTCTAATTTTTCAGGTTCTTCTTTTAATTTTACTACTGCCATTACTTTTTCATTTTCTTTTACATTCATTATTTTTACACCTTGAGTTGCTCTTCCTAAAGTTGAAATTGTACTTACTTTTGTTCTTATTATAATTCCATCAGAAGTTATTACCATTATTTCATCGGTTTTTTCTACTTCTTTTACTGTAACAATTTCTCCTACTCTTTTATTTACTTTTAAATTTATAATTCCTATTCCTGCTCTTGATTGAGATTTATAAGCTGATAATTTTGTTTGCTTTCCATATCCATGTTCTGTCAATGTCAATACTGTATTTCCAGGATTAGAAATAATTAGACCCGAAACTACATTATCATCTTTTCTTAATCTCACCGCATTTACTCCAGATGTAGTTCTTCCTTGCTTTTTAACCTCTTTTTCAGAAAATCTTATCGCATTTCCTCTTTTAGTTGCCACAAATATTTCATTTTCTCCATTTGTAATTCCTATATAAACTAATGAGTCATTTTCAGATAATTTTATTGCATTCAATCCAGACTTATTTATTTTTCCATATAAATCTAATTTTGTTTTTTTAGCTTTTCCATTTTTAGTTAAAAATAATACATTATATTTTTCAGAAAATTCTCTTATTCTAATTACCTCTTGTACTTTTTCATCTTCTTTTAAGTTTATTATATTTTCTATTAATTTTCCTCTTGCTTGTATTGACGCTTTTGGAATTTCATATACTTTTATATTATAAACTCTTCCTTGATTAGTAAAAATCATTAATGTATCCAGATTAGAAACTAAATTCATACTATAAATATAATCTTCATCTGTTGTTTTAGAGGCTCTTTTTCCTTTTCCACCTCTTTTTTGAACTTGATATTTATCCAAACTCATTCTTTTTACATATCCTTTATTAGTCAATGTAACAATTACTTCTTCATCTTCTATTAAATCTTCTAAATCAATTTCATCTCTTTTTTGAATTATTTCAGTTCTTCTTCCATCATCATATTTTTCTTTTAATTCTTTTAATTCTCTTTTTATGATTACATATATTTCTCCATCATCTTTTAAAATCAGTTCTAATCTTATAACTTCTTTTAATATTTCATTATATTCTGTTTCTATTTTTTCTCTTTCCAAACCAGTCAATCTTTGCAATTTCATATCTAGTATTGCCTGAGATTGTTCTTCACTTAATTTGAAATTTTCTATTAATTTTTCTTTTGCTATTGTTGCATCTTTCGAACCTCTTATTGTTTTTATTACTGCATCAATGTTATCTAATGCTATTCTAAATCCTTCTAATAAATGAGATCTTTTTTTCAATTTTCTCAAATCAAATTTAATACTTCTCGTTATTACTTCAAATCTATGATTTAAATAATGAGTTAATATTTCCTTTAAATTTAAAACTTTTGGTTCGTTATTTACTAACGCTAACATTATTATTCCAAATGTTACTTCCATTTGAGTATATTTGTATAGTCTATTTATTAAAATTTCAGGATTTTCATCTTTTTTTAATTCAATAACTACTCTTATTCCATCTCTATCTGATTCATCTCTTAAACTTGTAATTCCAGTTAATTTCTTATCTCTTACCAAATCAGCTATTTTTTTTATTAACTTAGCTTTATTTACTTGATAAGGCAATTCATTTACTATTATTGCTTCTTTTCTTTTATTTATTTGTTCTATTTCTACTTTTGCTCTTATTTTTAACTTTCCTCTTCCAGTCCTATACGCTTCTCTTATTCCTGTATTTCCATTAATTATTCCACCTGTAGGAAAATCTGGTCCAGTTATAACCTGATTTAATTCATCTATTTCTATATCTGGATTCTCTATTAATTTAATAATTCCATCCGTTAATTCTCCTAAATTATGAGGCGGTATATTTGTTGCCATACCTACTGCTATACCCGCACTTCCATTTAATAATAAATTCGGTAATCTTGCTGGTAATACTGCTGGTTCATCTAAAGTATCATCAAAATTTCTTGTATAATCAATTGTATCTTTTTTGATATCCACTAATAATTCTTGAGTTATCTTAGCCATTCTAGCCTCTGTATATCTCATTGCTGCAGCACTATCTCCATCTATCGAACCAAAGTTACCATGTCCATCTACTAATAAATATCTATAACTAAATTCTTGAGCCATTCTAACCATTGTTAAATATACTGCTGTATCTCCATGCGGATGAAATTTACCCAAAACTTCTCCGACTATTCTTGCTGATTTTTTATGAGGTTTACTATGATACATTCCCATTTCATTCATTGCATATAATATTCTTCTATGTACTGGTTTCAAGCCATCTCTTACATCTGGTAATGCTCTACTTACTATTACACTCATAGAATAATCTAGATACGACTCTTTCATTTCATCTTCTATATAAACTATTGTTTCTTCTGACATTCCTATCTCCCTTCAAAACTACTTTTCATATTGTCTTTATATATGCTTATACTGCATAAAGGTACTTTTTCAGTATTTTTTTTAAAATCAAACCCTTTAAAATCAAAGGCTAATTTGCCCTCCGGACAGGTGTACCTGCTTTTTGCAGTACAATTATATATTATTTAAAATTATTACTCATCCAACAATCTTTTTATACGTCTAAATTTTTAACATGTTTTGCATGATCTTCTATAAACTTTCTTCTTGGTTCTACTTTTTCTCCCATTAAAATAGTAAATATTTTATCTGCATAGGTTGCATCTTCCAAACCAACTTTTAACATCTTTCTACCATCTGGATTCATTGTTGTATCCCACAATTGTTCTGGATCCATTTCTCCTAATCCTTTGTATCTTTGAATAGTATATTTTTTATCTTTTACTGTTTTCAATACTCTTTGCATTTCTTCTTCTGTATAAGCATATATTGATTTTTTTCCTTGTGCCACTTTATATAATGGTGGCTGAGCTATATATATATATCCTTCATCTATCAATTCCTTAAAATGTCTATAAAAAAATGTAAGAATTAAAGTTCTAATATGAGCACCATCTACATCGGCATCTGTCATTATTATTATTTTCTTATATCTCAGTTTTGATAAGTCTAAATCATCTCCAATATTTACACCAAATGCTGTAATCATTGCTCTTATCTCATCATTTTCTAATGCTTTATGTAATCCGGCTTTTTCTACATTTAATATTTTACCTTTTAATGGCAATATTGCTTGAAATCTTCTATCTCTTCCTTGTTTTGCAGAACCTCCCGCCGAATCTCCTTCGACAATAAATACTTCACTTTCATCTGCATTTTTTGATGAACAATCTGCTAACTTTCCTGGCAATGAACTTACTTCTAAAGCACTTTTTCTTATTACTAATTCTTTTGCTTTTCTTGCCGCTTCTCTTGCCTTTTTTGAAACCCAAATTTTATTAATAATCTCTCTTGCCTCTTTTGGATTATCTTCTAAAAATATTTTTAAAGTTTTTGATACAACAGAAGAAACTATTCCTGTTATTTCTGAATTTCCTAGTTTTGTTTTCGTTTGTCCTTCAAACTGTGGTTCAGGAACTTTTGTGTTTATTATTACTACCACACCTTCTCTTACATCTGTTCCCATAAAATTACCATCTTTACCTTTTATAATCCCCATATCTTTTGCTACTTCATTTATCGTTCTAGTTAACGCTGTCTTAAACCCACTTACATGAGTTCCTCCTTCATGAGTATTTATATTATTTACAAATGAAAAAATACTTTCTCTCGAACGATGAACATACATCATTGCTACTTCAACAGTAATTCCCTCTTCTGAATCCTCCATATAGATTGGTTCTTTTATTATTTTCTTTTCATCTTCTTCTAATTCTTTTATGAAATCTACAATTCCACCATCAAATTTATAAATTTCTGCTACCTTTTTCTCTTTTCTTTCATCTGCAATTGATATTGTTAATCCTTTATTTAAATACGCTAATTCTCTCATTCTTGTAGCTAATACATCAAATTCATATTCTAAAGTTTCAAAAATTTCAGAATCTGCCATAAATCTTACTTTTGTCCCTGTTCCTGTTCCTTCGTATTCTCCAATTGCTTTTACAGGTTTATCAGCTTTTCCTCTATAGTACTTTTGATACCATATCTTTCCACCTCTTTTTACTTCTACCTCTAAATATTCTGACAAGGCATTTACTACCGAAACTCCTACTCCATGTAATCCTCCAGAAACTTTATAACCTTTATTTTCAAATTTTCCTCCAGCATGTAATATTGTCATTACTATTTCTAATGCTGATTTTTTTTCCTTTGGATGTATATCTACAGGAATTCCTCTTCCATTATCTTCCACTTCTATTATGTTTCCTTCTAAAATTTTTATAGAAATTTCATTGCAATATCCTGCTAATGCTTCATCAACACTATTATCTGTTATTTCCCATACTAAATGATGCAGTCCTCTTATTGCTGTTGTTCCTATATACATTCCCGGTCTTTTTCTTACTGCTTCTAATCCTTCTAAAACCGTAATATCTTCTGCCGTATAATCGCTCATTTTTACCTCCATGATTTATTACCCTTTTTCTAGTCTTTTTTTTCTAATCTGCCTTTATTTTTTATTCTATTAAATTCATTTCCTCTTTTATAAATAGTCTTTGGAGAATATGAAGTTATATATATTAACGTTTCTGTTATTATTATTGTGTACTTTTTTCTTTCTGACAAATTAATTATCTTATCTCTTTTCGCTTCAAAAAACGCCTTTCCATCTGCCGTTTTTAAAAAACAATCCAAGTCAGTTGCTACAATTATTTCATCTAATGGTATAAAATAACCATTTTCTAAATATGTATACATCTTTCCTCCTTACCAATGTTTCACGTGAAACTTTTTAAAAAACTATTAACTTTTGAATTTAATATTTTTTTATTTCTTATTCCTGTCTCTAACACAAAATATTCGTATACTAAATCATACATTTTTTCTTCTCTTTTTTCTTTTTTAGCTATATTAATATTCTTCATCATTCTATCTTTCAAAATATTTTTAGCATGCAAATATTCTTCTTTATTAATTTCATGAAATAATTGTTTTATTTCTAAAAAAGATATTCCTAAATTACTTTTTAACATTTCTAAAAGTTTACCTTGTTTTTCTTTTTCTTTTTTGTTTTGACATATTCCACAAAGATCAGCTTCTCCTTTAAATAAAGATTCACATCTTCTACATTTCTTATATCCACTTTTTTGTAATACTATTTCTCTTTTTTTATTATTTGATAATAGTTTATACATTTTTATTTTTATATCTTCATTTTCAATCATTGCAACTGTTTTTTTCAACATAAAAATTTCTTCTTTTGATAAAACAATGTCATCTATTTTAATCCTATTTGTTTCCTCTTCTTTTTTCAGTCTATATTTTTTTTCTCTTTTTCCAACTTTGAAATATAATTTTGTTATTTCTTCTTTCTTTAAAAAATCATTTAAATTCTGTATTATTTTTTTTTCTAAAAATTTCATTTGTTGAATCCAAATAGAATTTTCAACTCTTATATGCAACCTGTTTTCTTTTATAAAAACAGGTTCACTTTTTTTAGCTAATACTTTTCCTACTATTTCTTCCCATTTTGCACTTACTAATTCCTTTTTTAAAAATTGATTTCTATTCATTTGATTTGATATAACTTCATTCATTTTATGTACTTTCAACATTAATTATACCATCCTTTACATAAAATTTTTTAGCTACAATATCCAATTCTTCTGTTGATGTTATAAAAAGCTGAATATTCTTTTTTTCAAAATATTCTAATATTTTTTCTTCTCTTGTTGAATCAAAATAAGAAGAAATATCATCTAATAAGAAAACAGGATATTCTTTTTTTTCTCTTACAATCATATCAATTTCTGAAACTTTAATTGCAAATACTATTGATTTTTTTTCTCCTTGGGAAGAATAAAGTTTTGAATCTTTATCATTTAACATAAAAGTATATTTATCTTTTTGTGGTCCAATTAAAGAATAACCGTATCTCTTTTCTCTCTCTTGAACTTCTTCCATTTTTTTTTCTATCTTTTTTATCAATTCTTCTCTACTCTCTTTTTCAATTTCACCCAAAAAAGATTCATATTTTATTTTTAATTCAGCTTTTATATCAAATAATTTTCTATAATTCAAATTTAATAATCTCGATAGATTTTTGGTAAATTCTTGTCTTTTTTGTATTATTGCTATTGAAACTTTAATTAATTCAGTATTATATAATTTAAAAACTTCATTCTTTGTATTTCTAGTCTTCAAAAGATGATTTCTTGTTTTTAAAACCTTATTGAATTTTTTCAAATTCAGATAATAATTATAATTTGATTGAGATATTTCATAATCAAAAAAGCCTCTTCTTACTGAAGGTGTTCCTGTTATTAACAATATATCTTCCGGAATAAATGAAATAACATTTACTTTTCCTATAAAATCATCGTATTTAACTTTTTTTTTATTATAATAATATTCTTTTTTATTATTTCTTATTGCTATTGCTATATTTTTTTCTCCTATAACATCTTCATAGTGTGAAAAAAATTTAATCTGATTTTCATTATATTTTATCATCTCTTGATTTTTCTTAGTTCTAAAACTAGTCCCAGAAATATTAAAATATATTGCCTCCAAAATACTTGTTTTTCCTTGTCCATTTTTCCCATAAAAAATATTAGCTTTTGAATTAAATTCTAACTCATCATTTGCTAAATTTCTACAATTAAAAAAGGTTATTTTTTTTAATCTCAAGGTTTTCACCTCTTATTTTTTTATTATTTTATATTCTTTTTCCTCTACCTCTATTATATCTTCAGAATATATTTTTTTTCCTCTTCTTACTTCTATTTCTCCATTTACTTTTACTACTTCATTTTTTATTAATATTTTTGCATCTGTTCCAGATCCTACAATTCCACACCATTTTAATAATTGATCTAATTTTATAAAATCTGTCTTTATTTCTATAATTTCCAATTTTTTCTCCTTTTTATCATCATCTATTTCATAATTATTGCTTTGGAAATCTCCAAATTAAAGAAAATTTAATTCCTTTTTTATGAAATTATTTTTTCTTTTAATAATGCCATATCTTTGCTAAAATGTTTCTTTTCTTTTATTTCTTTTTCTATTTTAGAAACACTATGCATTACAGTTGTATGGTCTTTTCCACCAAAAATATCTCCAATTGCTGTAAATGGAATTTGTAGCATTTCTCTTAAAAAATACATTGCCACTTGTCTTGCTGTTGCTATTGTTCTTTTTCTTTTTGATGATTTCATTTCTTCTACTGGAACATCAAAAAAGTCCGAAACTGTTTTAACTATTCTTTCTTTTGTTACTAATTTAGATTTGCTTTTTAATATATCATATAAAATATCTTCTACTAAATCTACAGTCATTTTTTTCTTTAATAATGATGTTCTTGCTACGACTCTATTCAATGCTCCTTCTAATTCTCTTATATTTGAATTAATGGATTCTGCAATATAAGTTATTACATCTTGAGGTATTTTTATATTTTCATTTTCTGCTTTTTTGTTTAATATTGCTACTCTTGTTTCATAATCTGGAGTTTGCACATCAGCTATTAAGCCCCATTCAAATCTTGAAACTAGTCTTTTTTCTATTTTATTTATTTCTTTTGGTGGTCTATCACTAGATAAAACTATTTGTTTTTCTAATTGGTGTAATTCATTAAATGTATGAAAAAATTCTTCTTGTGTACTATCTTTTCCAGCTATAAATTGAATATCATCAATCAATAAAACATCTAATTTTCTATATTTTCTTCTAAATTCTGCCATTTTATCATTCTTCAACGAATTAATTAAATCATTCGTAAAATGTTCCGAAGAACAATAAAATATTTTTTTTGTTGGATCTTTTTGCAATATTTCATTTCCAATAGCATATAATAAATGGGTTTTTCCTAATCCAACTCCTCCATGTATAAACAAAGGATTGTATACCTTCCCAGGTCTTCTTGCTACAGCTTTACAGGCTGCATGAGCAAATTCATTACTTTTTCCTGCTACAAATGTTTCAAAAATATATCTTGTTTTTAAACTATATGTATTGCTTTTAAATAAATTTAATGGTTTTGCAGATTTTGGTTTTTCTAAATCTTCTATATCTTCTTCTTCATATATTTTTTCCTCTTTTTCTATTTCTTCATCTTTTACTTTTATTTCTAAATCAGTATAACCATCTTTTAATACTAAAACTTCATTTAAGATTTCTAAAATTTTATCTTTAAATTTTTTTTCTATTCTATCTTTAATAAAATTATTGTCTACTTGTACAATTAAGGCATTATCATCTAAAGATATCGCTTCTACATTTAAAAGCCATGAATTATAATCAGATTCACTTGTTTTCCATTCTAAAATTTTTAAAACTCTTTCCCATACATTAGAAGCCATATTTTTCATTTTTTTCTCCTTCCTTTTTTAAGTGTTTTTTCCACATTAAACTATATCACAAACAAAAGAATTTTTCAACATTACTCACTTTCCACTTTTCCACACCGTTTTCCACACTGTTTTTCTTTATTTTTATATTATTCTTTTTTTTATCCACAAAAAGTTAAAAACCTGTTTTTTACTTTTCCACAACTGTTTTTATTAGCTTTTAAGATTTTTATCCACAAAAAAAATTTCTATGTAGATAATACTACTCATTTTAGGTTTAATTAATGTGGATATTCTACTCTCTTAAAATCTTTATGTGGAAACCTTGAAAACTTTTAACGATTAATACACTTCCAAAAACAGCGCAATCCCAATAAAATAGAGACTTTTAACTTTCCCACACCCCCTACTACTACTACTACTATTCTTTATATAAATATATATATATATATAATTGTGGATAAAGAAACAATTATACATAGACTTAAGATAGGTGTTCTGAATTCTTACACAGAAAGATTTCTCTAGGTGTACTAAAAAAGAACAGTCAGCTAAATTATTATATTTACAATTACTTTTTACATTAATAAAATTTTTAACTAAAATAACTACAGATAAAATTTAAGAAAGAATAACTTGACATTTCTTCAATTTTTTATTAGAATTACACTCTAAGGAATAAAAAGTATAATTAAAAAGTAGGAGGTGACAACCCAGTGAGCAAAAGAACATTTCAACCAAACAATAGAAGAAAGAAAAGAAAACATGGTTTTATGAAACGAATGAAATCTAGAGCTGGTAGAGCAGTATTAAAAAGAAGAAGACAAAAAGGAAGAGCTAAATTAGCAGCATAAAATCCGGTGATTAACACACCGGATTTTTTTAAAGGAGTAATTATAATGGGAAAAATTATAAAAAATACTGATTTTCAAGAAATGTATAAAAAAGGAAATAAGTATTTTGGTAAATACATGTTAATATATGTTATAACAAATACTAATAAAGACGAAAGTGATATTGGAGTTGTTGCCAGCAAAAAAGTTGGAAATGCTATAGTTAGAAATAGATTAAAAAGACTTTTTAGAGAAGTTTTTAGATTAAACAAATTACATTTAAACAATAATTATAAAATTGTTATTATTTCTAAATATTATTCTGGAACAAAATTTAAAGAATTAAAATATAAAGATATAGAAAAAGATTATTTGAGATTGCTAAAAAAAGCAGATGTTTACAAATGAAAAAAATAGTTTTGTTTTTTATTAATATTTATCAAAAATTTATTTCACCCATGACATCATCCAAATGTCGTTTTTATCCATCTTGTTCAAACTACAGTAAAGAAGCTTTTGAAACACACAATTTTTTGAAAGCTACATATTTAAGTATTAAAAGAATTTTGAAATGTCATCCTTTTAATGATGGAGGATACGATCCAGTACCAAAAGTAAAAAAATAGGAGGGGTTAAATGAATGCAATAGCAAGTGTCTTAGAAAAAATATTAGTTCTACTATATTCTTTTTTAGGAAATTATGGGTTAGCTATAATAGGAATAACTATTTTAATAAAATTAGTTTTATTTCCTTTAACACTAAAACAAGATAAATCTATGAGAGAAATGAAAAAAATACAGCCAGAAGTAGAAAAATTAAAAGCAAAGTTAAAAGATGATCCTCAAGAATTAAATAAAGCGACAATGGAATTATACAAAGTACATAAAGTAAATCCAATGGGAGGATGTTTACCAGTAATAGTGCAAATGCCAATATTATGGTCTTTATTTAAAGTTTTAAGATCAACAGGAGAAACATCAGTCATCCCATTAGACGCCACATTTTTTATATGGAAATTAACAGAAATGGATCCATTATATATATTACCAATATTAAATGGAGTTGTTGCATTTTTACAGCAAAAAATAATGTCAAAAGGAACTACTCAAAATAAACAAGCTGAAATGATGATGTATTTTATGCCTGTTATGATTTTAATGATTTCTTTTAAAATGCCTACCGGATTACAACTTTATTGGTTAACATCAAGTTTGTTTAGTTTAATTCAGCAATTTTATATAACAAAGATAGGGGATGAAAAAAGTGCAAAATAAATATGAAGTAAAAGCAAAAGATAAAAATGAAGCAATAGAATTAGCAAAAAGACTATATAATTTAGCTACTTATGAAAATTTTGAAATAATAGAAGAAAGAAAGCCAAATACAATATTAAGTTTTATAGGTAAAAAAACTGAATTTGTTTTAAAAGTAAAAGAAAATAACGAAAAGAAAATTTTACTAAAAGCAAAAGAATTATTAAATTTAATGGATTTGAATTTTGAAATAGAAATAGAAATAAAAGAAAATAATAGATATTTACTAAATTTAAATGGTGAAGACAATGGAATTCTAATTGGTAAAAAAGGAAAAACATTAAATAGTTTTGAATATTTATTAAATAGTATGATTAGAAATTGTAGAATAGAAGTAGATATTGAAAATTTTAAAGAAAAAAGAGAAAAAACTGTTAGAATTTTAGCAACTAAAATGGCAAAAAAAGTACAAACTACAGATAAAGCAGTAAAATTAAATCCAATGCCACCAAAAGAAAGAAGAATAATACATGAAGTTTTAAATACTTTTGAAGGATTAGAAACACATAGCGAAGGGAAAGATCCTAAAAGATATATTGTAATAAAAAAGGTTAAGAAAAATGTATGAAACAGTAGCTGCGATTTCAACTCCTAGAGGTGAAGGTGGTATAGGTATAGTAAGAATTTCTGGAGATGAAAGTCTAAACATTTTAGAAAAAATATTTAAGCCTATAAATAAAAAAGTAAGAGAATTAGAAAGTCATACTATAAATTTTGGACATATATATAACAAAGAAAAAATAATAGATGAAGTTTTGGTGAGTATTATGAAAGCACCTAAAACATATACAAAAGAAGATATAGTAGAAATAAATTGTCATGGAGGATTTTTAATTACTCAAAAAGTATTAGAAGTTGTTTTAAATAATGGAGCTATGTTAGCAGAACAGGGAGAATTTACTAAAAGAGCTTTTTTGAATGGAAGAATTGACTTAACTCAAGCAGAAGCCGTAATGGATTTAATAGAATCTAAAACAAGTAAAAGTTTGGAAATATCAATTGAGCAATTAAGAGGGGATTTGAAGGCGCAGATAAAAGTATTGAAACAGTTATTAATAGATGTTGCTTCCCATGTAAATGTAATTATAGATTATCCAGAAGAAGGAATAGATGAGCCATTAACAGAAGATTTAGTAGAAAAATTACAAGAAGTTTACGAAAAAACAGAAAGATTAATAAGTTCTTATGATAAAGGAAAAAAGATAAGAGAAGGTATAAAAACTGCAATTGTAGGAAAACCAAATGTAGGTAAATCAAGTATTTTAAATGCTTTATTAAGAGAAGAAAGAGCGATAGTAACTCATATCGCAGGAACAACAAGGGATGTAATTGAAGAAGTCATTAATATAAATGGAGTACCTTTAGTAATAGGAGATACAGCAGGAATCAGAAAAACAAATGATATAATAGAAAATATAGGGGTACAAAAAAGTAAAGAAATGATTGAAAAATCTGATTTAATTCTTTTAGTAATAGATAGTTCGAATGAATTAGAAGAATTAGATTATAAAATATATGAAGCTACAAAAGGTAAGAAAATAGTAGGGATTTTGAATAAAATGGATATCAAAAAAGATATTGATTTAAGCAAATTAAAAGATGTAAAAAAATGGATAGAAATATCTGCAAAAGATAAAATTGGAATAGAAAAAATGGAAAATGAAATATATGATTATGTAATGAGTAAAGAAATAGAAAGTGATTATGAAGAGTTAATCATAACAAATATAAGACATAAATCAGCTTTAGAAAAAACAAAAGAAAGTATAGATAATATATTTGAAACAATAAAAAATGAAATGCCAACAGATCTAGTTGCAATTGATTTGAAAGAAGCGATAGATGCTTTATCAGAAATAACTGGAGAAATAAGTTCAGAAGATATTTTAGACAATATATTTAAAAACTTTTGTGTTGGAAAGTAAGCCTGTTTATTATAAACAGGCTTTTTCGTTATAAAAAATCAAAAAAATGTGTCACGTGAAACATTTTTATTTTCATTTTGTATTGAGAAAAAGCAATTTTAAATAGAATAGGGAGGAATAAAATGACAACAAATGAATATGATGTAATAGTAATTGGAGGCGGTCATGCAGGAGTAGAATCGGCATTTGCTGCAGCAAGATTAAATAAAAAAACCGTTATGTTTACATTGTACTTAGATAATATAGCAATGATGTCTTGTAATCCAGCAATAGGAGGACCAGGAAAGAGTCATTTGCTATCAGAAGTAGATATATTAGGTGGAGAAATAGCTAAACATATAGATCAATATAATATTCAATTAAAGCATTTAAATGAGTCAAAAGGAGTAGCTGCGCAGGTAACTAGAGGGCAAGCAGATAAATTTTGGTATAGGACAAGAATGAAAGAAAAGTTAGAAAAAACTGAAAATTTAGATTTAATTCAAGAAGAAATAGAAGAAATTTTAGTAGAAAATAAAAAGATAGTAGGAGTTAAAAGTTCATATGGAATAGTATATATGGCAAAAACTGTAATTATTGCAACAGGTACTTTTTTGAAAGGAAGAATAGTTGTCGGAGAAGTTAAATATCCAGCAGGAAGACAGGGTGAATTTTCTGCCGAGAAATTATCGGATAGTTTATCTAAAAATGGAATAGAAATTGATAGATTTCAGACAGCGACACCACCAAGAATTGATAAAAGAAGTATTGATTTTAGTAAAGTTATAGAAAAAAAAGGTGAAGATAAGCCGAGATTCCTATCAATATTTACAAAAAAAGAAAGAAATATAAATATGCCAACTTGGCTTACATATACGACAGAAGAGACAATAGATGTAATGGGAAGATTATTAAAATTTTCTCCAATAGTTACTGGAGTAATAGATACAAAAGGTCCAAGACACTGTCCTTCAATAGATAGAAAAGTAATGAATTTTCCAGAAAAAAAGGATCATCAAGTGTTTTTAGAACAAGAAAGTATAGATAGTGAAGAAATATATGTAAATGGTTTAACAACTTCATTACCACCATTTGCCCAAGAAGAAGTATTAAAAACAATACCTGGATTAGAAAATGTAAAAATAATGAGACACGCATATGGGATAGAATATGATTATATTCCACCATATCAATTAAAAGCAGGATTGGAGTCTAAAATCATTGAAAATTTATTTTTTGCAGGACAAGTAAATGGAACTTCGGGATATGAAGAAGCTGCTAGTCAGGGATTTTTGGCTGGAGTTAACGCTGCTAGAAAAATAGATGGTAAAGATGCTATAGTATTGGATAGAAGTGAAGCCTATATGGGAGTATTAATAGACGATTTGATAAACAAAGAATTATTAGAACCATACAGAGTATTGCCATCAAGAGCAGAGTACAGGTTGAGTTTAAGGCAGGATAATTCTTTTTTGAGATTGTTACATAAATCAAGAGAAATAGGGATAGTACCGAGCGAAAAGTTATTAGAATTAGAAGAAATAAAAGAAGCGATAGATACAGAAACAGAGAGATTAAATAAAGAACAAATATATCCAACCATAGAAAATAATTTAGTATTAGAAGGAATGGGAGAAGTTCAAATCAAAAAAGCTATTTCAGCAGCAACATTATTAAAAAGAAAAAAAATGTTGTATAAAGATTTAAAATATTTTATAAATATACGAGAGTACCCCAAAAAAGTAATAGAGCAAGTAGAGATCAATGTTAAATTTGAAGATTTTATAGAACGAGAAAGAAAACAAATTGATAAATTTAAAAGATTAGAAAAAAACAAAATATCAATCAATATGGATTATGATGAGGTAAAAGGATTATCAAATATAGCAAGAGTTGCGTTAAAAAAAATAAAACCAGAATCAATAGGGCAGGCTTCGAGAATTTCTGGAGTGGGTGCAAATGATATAACATTATTATTGGTAAATTTGAAGATGGATAAAAAATAATTTCAAATAAATAAAAAGTAATATCAAAAAAGAAAGTGAGTTAAATAATGAATACAGTAACAATTTTAATTATTTCAATAGGTTTAGCAATGGATGCTTTTGCAGTTTCTATTTCGAGTGGAATTGCAATAAAGAAATTAAAAATAAAGAACTTTATTAAAATAGGAAGTTTTTTTGGTATATTTCAAGGAATAATGCCTGTTTTAGGTTGGAGTTTAGGAAGAAGTTTTTCTAAATATATTGAGAGTTATTCTAGATGGATAGCATTTTTTCTACTTGTATTAATAGGTGGTAAAATGATTTATGAATCTTTTATAATTAAAGAAACAGAGAAAGAAACAGATATTTTATCAATGATAAATCTTTTGTTTTTAGCAATAGCTACAAGTATTGATGCTTTAGCTGTAGGGATTGCTTTTTCAGTATTAGATATAAATATTATTAAACCAGCTATAATTATAGGTGGAGTTACATTTATTATGTCGGTAATAGGAGTATATATTGGTGATAAATTAGGTGATTTATTTGGAAAAAAAATAGAGATTGCAGGTGGATTAATATTAATATTAATTGGAATAAAAATATTGGTTTTAGGATAAAAAAGTAATGAAAAATTTTATATTTAAAGATTAAAAAAAATTATATAAGGGGAAGAGATGTTTTTTAAAATACCAGATGATTTAGAAAAATATTATAGAGGAAGTATACCTTTTTTGATGATGAATTTAAAAAACAAAGGTATGATATATATATCAACATCAAATAGAAATTTAGATGATTACTTTTTTGTATTAAATGATTTTTATGATGGAAAAGTAATGAAAATGGAAAAGTTAAATATAAGTGAAGAAGAGAAAAAAGGAAAAAAACAAAAGTTACTAGAGTGGCTAGAAAAAGATGAAAAATTTATTATTTTAATGAGTTTGGCTTCGGCTGTAGATAATTATACAGATACAAAAGAAAAATTAACTTTAGACAAAGGAATTATAAAGAATCCTAATGAGATATTAACTTTTTTGGAAGAAAAAAATTATAAAAGGAATTATTTGATAGAGAAAAGGGGAGAATATAGCAAAAGGGGAGATATACTGGATATATTTCCAGTGAATGAAGAAGAACCAATAAGAATAGAATTTTTTGATGATGAAATAGAAAAAATCAAATACTTTGATATAAATAGCCAAAAATCAGTAGAAGAAATAAAAACTATTGATATTTTTACAAATAGTATCGAAGACGAAAGTAAAAGTTTATTAGATTTAATAAAAAATAAAAAAATAGAATTGTTTTTAGAAAACAATGAATTGTCAGATTATAAATTAGAAGAATTAATACTTTTTTATAAAGAAAATGAAGAAAGAATAAGAAGTAATTATGAAAAGCTAAATGAAAAAGTAAAAAAAATTGAATTGAAAAGTTTTAAAAATAAAGAAATAGATGAGTTCAAAAAAGAAGAATATATAAAAAAATCTATTGAAGAAGATAAGATATTGTTGTTAACAGAAGAAATCAAAAGGAATAGAGAAATTTATGGAGAAAAAATAGAAATTGAAGAATATCCATATTTTGAAGGATTTAGATTAGAAGATAGATTAGTATTAACGGATAGAGAATTAAAGGGAATAAGAGTTAAAAGGGTAGAACAAGCAAGAGAAAGTTTAAAATTAAATAATATAAATCAAATAAAATCAGGAGAATATATAATACACGATAGTTTTGGAGTTGGAATTTTTGGTGGAATAGAAGTGTTGGATAATAGTGATTATATAAAAATAAAATATGCTGATAGAGATAGATTATACGTGCCAATCGAACATATAAATAGGATAGAAAAATATTTAACGGATTCAGAAAAAGAACCAGTTATATATAAGTTAGGAATAAGAGGATTTAGAAAAAAGAAGAAAAAACTTCAAGAAGATATAATCGAATATGCATTAGAATTAATTAAAACACAGGCAACAAGAAATTTGAAAAATGGGTACAGTTTTTCAGAAGATACAGTGTGGCAGGAAGAATTTGAAGAAGGGTTTATTTATAGAGAGACAAAAGATCAAATGAAGGCGATAATAGATGTTAAAAGGGATATGGAGTCATATAAAGTGATGGATAGAATAGTTTGTGGAGATGTGGGCTATGGAAAGACTGAGGTGGCTTTACGAGCAGCTTTCAAAGCTGTAATGGATGGTAAACAAGTGGCTATTTTAGCTCCAACTACGGTTTTGGTTAATCAACATTATAAGACTTTTTTGGATAGAATGAAAAATTTCCCAGTTGAAATAGAAATTATGTCTAGGTTAGTAAAAAATAAAAGTCAGTCTGAGATATTAAAAAAATTAAAAACTGGATTTTTAGATATAATAATTGGAACTCATAGATTAATTTCAAAAGATATCAAATTTAATGATTTGGGACTTTTAATTGTAGACGAAGAGCAAAAATTTGGAGTAAATGCAAAAGAACAATTAAAACGATATAAGAATAATGTAGATATATTAACATTAACAGCGACTCCAATACCAAGAACTTTAAATATGGCTTTGTTGGGAATAAAGGATATTTCATTAATAGAAAGTCCACCAGAAAATAGAAAATCAATAGAGACTCAAATATTAGTAGAAGATGAAAATGTAATCAAAAAAGCTATTTTAAGAGAAATAGCAAGAGATGGACAGGTTTTTTACTTATTTAATAGAGTAATAGGAATAAAAGAGAAATTAGAAAAATTAGAAAAAATATTGCCTGAATATGTAAAAGTAGATTTTATTCACGGTAGATTGAGTGGAACAGAAATAAAAGAAAAATTAGAAGAATTTGAAGCTGGAAGAATAGATGTATTATTAACAACTACGATAATAGAAAATGGAATTGATATAGAAAATGCGAATACGATAATAATTGAAGATTTTAATAAATTAGGATTAGCTCAAATATATCAAATAAGAGGAAGAGTAGGAAGAAGTAACAAAAAAGCATATTGTTATCTAACGTATAAAAATAAAAAAACAGTAACAAAATTAGGACAGAAGAAAATAGAAAGAATTAAAGAAATACAAGATATGGGAGCAGGATATCAACTTTCTTTGGAAGATATGAAAATAAGAGGTGCAGGAGAAATATTAGGAGCAAAGCAACACGGAGCAATCAAAGTATTAGGATATGATATGTATTTGAAAATGCTAAATGATGAAATAAATAAAATAAAATCAGGAAAGAATAATGAAAGTGAAGTCAAAAAAGTAAATGAAGAATTGGTGGGAAATGAAAATCAAGAAGAACTAAAAATAGAATTGAAAGAAAAAGGATTTATACCGAAAACTTATATAAATGAAGAAGAAAAAATAAGAATATATAAGAGATTGATTATGATAGAAGAATTAGATGAATTAAAAGAATTAAAAATGGAATTAGAAGATAGATTTGGAAAGATGCCGGAAGTTACAAAAAAGCTTTTTTATTTTTGGGAAATTAAAATATTATCAAAAAAAGTAAATGTTAAAAATATTAAAGAAAAAGAAGAATATTATGAAATTAAATTCTTTACAAAAAATCTTGATATTAATAAGATAAATATGCTATTATTAGAAGGTGAAGCTAAATATATATCAGAAACTCAGAGCTTAAGAGTAGCTAAAATAAAACAATTAAAAAGATTTTTAACAAAAATATTATAAAACGAAGGAGTGAATGTAGTGAAAAAAGGAATATCAGTAGCATTATTAGCAGTATTATTATTAGGGTGTAACCAGACAAAGGTTGAAGCGAAAAAAACAGAAAACAAAAAAGTAGAAACAGTTAAGATGGAAAAAAATGGAAAAATATTGGAAAAAGTTGGTACAGATGTAATTACAGAAAAAGATTTACAAAAAGAATTAAATGGAATGCCAGAACAGTATAGAACTTATTATAAAACAGAAGAAGGAAAGAAAAAATTGTTAGAAAGATTAGTA
>Ga0307991_1000386_pt1 | contig 32120 bp, 27 predicted proteins | sample EllFjometagen131_FD_203146 | JGI IMG/M metagenome (GOLD analysis project Ga0307991, IMG submission 203146) | Marine microbial communities from Ellis Fjord, Antarctic Ocean - #131 | ecosystem: Environmental > Aquatic > Marine > Unclassified | place: Southern Ocean | collected 2014-10-08 | reverse complement strand
TTGCAATTGTCCAATAAATCATTGCAAGATGACTTAAATGCCTATATTTTATATTTTTTTGTCTTATTATTAAAATCATACGTCCCGAGGTCTGAATATTGCTAAAAACTGGAAGTTTTCCTGGCACAATAGATGATGTTTTGTTCCCCACAAAAGCAACGATTTTGAATCCGGAATCTTTTTTTTTCTCAATAGCAGCAACAATTTCACCGGCAAATTTGCCGGTACCGATCAATGCAATCGTTTGGACAAACATCCGTCGTTCAAGAATTTTGAAATAAAAAAATCGCCAGAAAAAAACCGCCATGCCGGCAGCAAGCAATACACACCAGAAAACCCTGGTGGAAATAATCAAAAAGGGGAAAAGGAAATAAATAAATGCCAGTATTATACAAGCAAAACCAAGTGTCTGGAGTACCTGTAGCATGTGATCGGGAAGTGCCGGAATAATTTTGAGGTCATACAAATCAAAATAATAAAAACATAACTGGAAGACAAAAGTGACAACTATCGCCCGGAAGACATAGAAAAATAGAAATTCTTGAAAATCTGATAACCCGACCCAGGATATCAAGACAATGTTTATGGTAAGAAAAATCACCACCCCCTCACCTGTAACAAACAGCAAATTTCTCCATGGATAATATTTTTTAAATATATACGGCATGATTAAGAATTAAAAAATAAACCTTTTATTTGATCAATAATAATACTGGTTATACCCGTATCCCATCTTTTTTTTATTTAAAAAGGTAATCATTTTATTTTCCGGATAGGCATTATAAACAAGGCCCAATATATTTTCCGGTCCTAACGTCTCCACGAGTTTTTTTACATCCTCTTTTTGGGAAACGCCGTGCCGAATCACAAGAATTACGCCATCAATATGTTTTGCCAGAACACTCGTTTCAGAAGCCACGATATTGGGAGGGCTGTCAAAAAGGATGATTCGGTCCTGATAACGCTCAGCAAGTTCATTGATGAACGAAATCATCCTGCTGGAGCTTAGCAACTCAGATGGATTTTGCGGCGGTTTGCCGCTTGGAAGCATGGAAAGTTTGGCTTGTCCGGTTTTTCGAATGAGCAGTGAAAGATCGACACCATCCTGTAAATGATCGACGAGTCCGGTTTCGTTTGTGAGGCCGAAGACTTGAGCAAGGGTAGGGCGACGCAAATCACAGTCCACCATCAGGGCATGGTGTTCCATGTCCTGAGAAAGCGCAATGCCAAGGTTTGCGCAAACAAACCCCTTGCCTTCGCTCGGCATGACGCTGGTAACGAGAATCGTTTTAGGCGGCTGTCCCGATGATGGGTATAGGATGCGAGACCGAACAGTTCGAAATTTTTCAAAAAATGGAGAATGGGGATCTGTTGAAAGTTGTAGCCGCAGGTCCCAGCTGTCATTAACGAAAAAGTTTGAGCTATGGCTATCTTTTTTTCGAATCGTGTTTAAGGATTTTTCAAATGCCTTTGTCAGTTTGCCCATAAAGAATCCTCGGTTCTCGCTTTGACATTGAATATGCTTTTATTATGTTTTTTTAAAGAATCAGTAGGCCATTGCTCAATAAGTAAAGTGTGGCCCCGATCAGGGCGATCAGCCAGGCCGTAAAAAAACAATGCCATAATAAATCTTTTGTTTTTTTATGTTTTTTCTCCGTTTCCGTAACAAGCAACGGCAGGGCGCATGTTACAGGAAGCTGTAGATAAGCCTCGATCTCTTTTTGGTCTTTAAAGGAGGTGTCCATAAAATCAGACCCCAGAATCAGACAAGTACTGGATGCAAGTCCGATGAGGATTGATATCAAAAAAATTTGTCGAAAAGTTCCTTTAACAGGTGTTATGGGCAAATATGCAGGATCAACAATCTTGAATTGACTCCCTTTTTGACGTCTCTCCAGGCTTTCAGCCGCTTCTGCAGCCAGGCTCTGGGCAAGAAGCGTGTCATGGTATTTTTTGAGTTCGTCATAGTCTCTTGTCAGCGAAGACCATTCCGCCTCACGAATGGGTGCCGCCTCTATCCATTTCTGATAAGTTTTGATCTGGGAAAGAATATTTTTGCTTTCATTTCTCAGGGTTTTTAAATCAAGATCTATTTCTTTTAACTGAAGGTCAAGCTCTTGTGTTCGGGAATCGTATGCTGTTGGTGTATATATTTCATTACCGGTGCCTGAAGCTTTATAGCTTTTTAGCTCTGATTCAAGCTGGCTGATTTGTTTTTCAATTCGTTTCACATTTGGATGCTCGCTCGTATATCTTGATAGCAATTTTTGGCGCGTATTTTTTGCTATTTCAATTTGTTGCCAAGGACCAATCCTGTTGTTCCCTGATTCATCAGCTGTAGCGCCGGCAGTTGTACGCTGGATATCTTTGCGGATTTCGAGTTGTTCGGAAACAAGCAGCCGGGTTTGTTCACGATCATGAAAAGTTGACTGTATCGCCTGAAATTGCTGCTGAAGGGCATTTAACCGGGTCATATTGGAAGCTCGCTGGTCGGGCATTTCATTATAGAATTTCAGTTTGTAATCCCGCATTTGAGATTCTTTTTTATGAAGGGTTTTTTTGGACATGTGAAGTTCATCCTGGATATATGTGGCTGTTTCCTTTGCCCGTTCTTCCCTTACCCGGAGATTTTCCTCAATAAATTTTGCGGCAAGTTCGTTTGTCACTTTCATGACCGTCTGGGGTTCCGTACCCTTGAAAGAAACGTTGAATACATTGCCCTTATCCCGCTTCACGGTCACTTCAATATCTTTTTCGCGTAACCTGTCGATAATATCATCTATGGGAAGATTTTTTTGCATGCCAGCATATAAATCAAATTTCTTGATAATTTTTTCAAGATTGGTTCTGCTCAATACTTGCTGGGTCACTGTATTTACCATTTCGCTGATTTGTATTCCATCATCCGGAGACATTCTGGATGGATTAATATTTTGTTCTTGATAAATAATGGAGGCACTGGATTGAAAAGCTTTAGGGATTTGGAGATAAACAGGGTACCCGGCGGAGACAGCCAGCAGGAGACACACAACGATCAACTTGTATTGGTTGGTAAATAAATTTATATATTTATTTAAAATATCAAGCTGCGACGGTTGCGATTTCATCTTTGTTTTTATACCTGTTTTTTAGATGGCGCCCAATTTATATGTTTCGTCTAAGGAACAACAATTGTATCTTCAGGTTGGATCACAATATTTTGTTCGACGCTATCACCTTTTAAAAAATCATTATAGTTAAAATATGTTGTTTTTTTAGAACTTTGTGGACCGCCAGCAATCATGATTTTGGATTTTTTGGCCCATTCAAGGAAACCACCGGCACGGGAGATTGCCTGAAGGACCGTAATGGGACGGTTAATCGCGTATTGGCCGGGTGCTGCAACCTGCCCAAGAACATAATAAACTTTACTATTGTTCTCAGTAAGGACCACGGTCACATTCGGTGTATCGACAACTTTAATAAGTTTTTCGCTAATTTTTTTTGCAAGCGTTTCGGGCGTTTGGCCGGCAGCCATAAATTCACCGGCCAACGGCAGGGAGATTCTACCGTCGCTACGGACAAAAACGGTCTTTGATATTTCCGGTTCTCCGAAAACAAGTACCTCCATGACATCGCCGGCACCAAATTCGTACAAATCACTGTCTTCTTCCGGGTTTTGTGGTTGCGCCGTAACGAGTGAGGCCATGAGTAAAAAGATACCTGCAACCAGAAAAATATGCGGCAAAAGGCCTGTTTTTGTTGTCAGGTTAAATTTATGGATTATTTTTCTGAAATTTTTAAAGCAAGTCTGTTCAACCACGCAATCTGTAAACACCATATCGCACCTGTTTATATTTAGACAGTTAAAATTGACTTTTTAAAATTATAATAGTATATTAAAAAAAAATATTCAAGTAGTTATTTTTTCTAAAAAAATTGGAGTTTATTATGACAATTTTTAGCAAGTCTGTGTGGGTTAGTATTTTGGTCCTTTTTTGTATGCTGCTGATAAACGGATGCGCCGATATGGATGAAAAAAAGGCTGAACATTATCAAAAGGGAATGGAATACGCAGATTCTGAAAATTCCAGGGCTGCCATCATTGAATTTCGTAATGCCATCCAGATTGACCCAAAGTATGCCGACGCCCGCTATCAGCTCGGACTTGTCTATATGAAAACGGGACAACCCGGAAATGCCTTTAAGGAACTTGAACGGGCCGCAAGTCTTGACCCGAACAACACTAACGCCCTGATGATAACAGCTGAAATATATTTGCTGAAAAAAGATTTCAAGGAAAGTCGTGAAAGGATTCGCAGAATTTTCGATGTGGATAAAAGTTTTCCTGATGCACACGCTCTGCTCGCCCAGATAGAGCTGAGTGAAAACAATATTGATGCGTCGGAAAAGGCGATTCGCAGAGCCTTGGAATTACGCCCCCAGGAAAGTCGATATTATATTATCCACGCACATATACTGATTGCCGCCAATCAGATTGATGAAGCAGAAAACGCACTGAAAAAGGCCGTGGAAATAAAGCCTGAGTCAGGCAATTTCAAAGAACTTGCCAGTTTCTATCTTCGCCGGAAAAAAGATTCCAAAGCCGAGCAAGTCCTTAAAAGACAACTCGCAAAAAAACCGGATATGCCTGAATCGTATCTGGATCTGGCAAAGTTTTACATTAATAAAGGGCAAACAGCGGATGCGGAACAAAATATCCTTGCAGCGGTTGATCAAAAACCGGAGTCAGCAGAACTTTTAACTTTTTTGGCCAATTTTTATCGCAAAATTCAAGCTTTTGAAAAAGCGGAAAAAACCTATAAAGATGCTATCGCTAAATCAAAAAAACCGGCGGATATTAAAGCGATGTTGGCTGACTTTTATTATGCGACCGGAAAATCTGAACTGGCATCCCGGGAAGTTCAGGCGGTATTGAGCAATCATGCGCATCACCCCATGGCAAATTTTGTCAAAGCCAAGCTGTATATCCAGGATCAAAAAAACATCGAGGCACTGGGAATTCTTGAAAAGTTGACCAAAGACGCTCCCAGGTGGGGAGCGGCCTATTATTTTAAAGGTGTGGCCCATCTCCAAAAGGGAGAAATCCAGGAATCATTAGATTCAGCGAACCAGGCCCTCAAAGTCACTCCTGGAAATCCGGATGCACTCACCTTGCTGGCACACCATTTGTTCTTGAAAAGAGATTTTGAAGCGGCCAAAAATAATGCTGTCAAGGCATTGCGCCAGGCACCGGGCAATCTCCGTGCCGGGATTATTCTGGCTAAATCTTTTTTTGCCCTTGGAGAAACAAAAAAAGCGGTTGGTCTGTTTGAAAAAATGGCTACTCATGCGCCGGAAAATATTGAAATCCTATATAATAAATCATTAGCCGACTTGGCCGGCAATAATATTCAAAAAGCCACGGATTCCCTTGAAAAGATTTTGGACCTGAATCCGGAGTTCAGCCCGGCACTGGTGACGATGAGTAAAGTATTTATCAAGCAGGGGAAATCTGACCAGGCAATTGCCGTGGTTAAAGAGCATCTTCAAAAATCGTCGAATAACCCGGATTATTTACTATTGCTGGCCGGGCTCCTGGATATATATGGATCTTCCCCGGATGAGGTCCTTTCACTTTTGGAGAAGGCCCAGGAAATTGCCCCCGAGAATCCGCGTGTATATACCATGACCGCCAATCTTTTGGTGCGAACAGGAAAAATTGATGATGCGATCGAAAAATACAAGGCACTAATCCAAAAAAAACCTGATTTTGCTGAAGGCTTTATGGCACTGGGAACTTTGCTGAACGAGGCAGGCGACTTGGCCGGCGCCCAAAAAGCATATTTAAAAGTACTTGAACTTAAACCCGATTTTGCAGCCGCTGCAAACAACATGGCCTGGCTGATCGCTAATAATCCGGAATCCGATCTTGGCGAGGCATTGCGCCTGGCGCTTGTGGCCAAAAATGTATTTCCAGATGATCCCTATATTATCGATACCCTCGGATGGGTCCATTACAAACGGGGTTCCATTAAACTGGCCCTGACCCAATTTTCCATGGCCACGGAAAAGCGTCCGGATTTAGCCACCCTGCGTTATCATCTTGCACTGGCGCTTTATGCTGATGGACAGGTTGCTCTGGCAAAATCCGAATTAACCAAATGTCTTGAATCAAAAGAAAATTTTCCGGAATACACTGAGGCTGAAAAATTATTAAAAAAAATTAGTTGATTGCATCACATGTAAAGATGGATTGATGATTTTCTTAATCTATGTATTTAATTATACGCTTCTTTTTTCATGCTTTCTTGACATGCGTTTCAAGGATGCTGACCGGCGGTTTTCTTTCGGGCTCGTTCGTATTTTTTTTCTTGTACCGCTTCTGTCGGCCGAATACCTTTACTTCGGCGCTCAAATGTCACGTCTTATTGTTGCGCCGCTTTTTTTTTCAGAAATTGTTTTTGCCCTGACCTGGATTGGACTGGCTTACAATTTGCCACTTGTCGTTAATCCGAATGTTAAAAAATCAATGCCATACCGTTTGGCAACGATAGTTGGTATCAGCGGTATCTTTTGTATCGGCAGCTACTGGCTGATCAGCCGGCCGGTATTCAAAATCACAGGTAACGATTTAATCCTTCCTTATCATGGTCAGTTGTATTTTTCTTCCCTGTTTGTGCTTATTGCTGTTTTGGTAATGGCCTGGCGTGCGGAAGCTTTCTGGCGGATACTGAATCAGAAAGATCGTAAGCAATATAAATATTTATTGATCGGATTTTTTTTGATCACCGGCAGTCTGGGCTGGTCTTCCTCTTATCGTATTGCTTATTTGCGTCTGATCAGTAACCATCTTCTGCTGGTGTCTATTTTTTTGATCATCGCCTGGTTTTTGATAGCCTATGCCGTTACCCGCCATCGCCTGCTCAACCGAAAAATATTCGTGTCCCGGAAGGTGGTTTATTCTACTATCGCACCATTTATTTTTGCGTGTTATCTTATCACCTTAGGGATTATTTCTTTGCTGATGCGATTTTTCGGCTGGCCAATGAATTTTGTTTTGCAATGGCTGCTGATTGTCGCAGGGCTTTTGCTGATTGCGGCTTTTGCACTTTCTCAAAGGGTCCGTGCCAAAGTAAAGTTTTTTATCAGTACCCATTTTTATGTAAACAAATATGAATATCGTGATGAGTGGCTGGCCTTTTCTAATATTTTGCAGGGGGAATTGACTGAAATCGGTGTGGTGCATGCCTTGCGCCGGATCCTGCATGACAGCCTGTATACTGATAAGATTAAAATCTGGATTGGCGATGCCGAAGTTGGGTTTCGCCTGACCGATGCGGAAGACAATCAAAACAGAAATGAAGATGCTTTCATTTCCGCCGATGATCCTTTGATCGTTTATTTGCAAAACGCTCCTTATTTGGATTGCAAAGCGCATCATCCTGATTCAGCCTGTCAGCGCATTCTTGACGAAAAAAAGGATTTTATTACTTCTCTGGAACTGGTATTGCTGGTGCCTTTGGCCATCAGTGATCATTTTATCGGGGTAATCGGTCTGGGACTCGAATATACCGGTGGCAGGTATGGCACGGATGATTTTGATTTGCTTTCCGCAATTGGTTCCCAGGCGGCCTCGGCCCTGCTTGCTGTTCGGACGGCTGAAGCATTGGCAAAAGCCCGTGAACAATCTGCATGGAACACTTTGTCTGCCTTTGTCCTTCATGATATCAAGAATGCAGCCAACATGCTGTCTCTGGTCAAGGAGAATGCTCCGCAGCATATTCATGATCCCGAGTTCCAGCAGGATATGTTAACATCGGTTGAAGATGCCTTAAAAAGGATGGCGAAGGTTCAGGCGCGGCTGAATACGCTAAAAGGTGAAATTATTCCAGTGATGAAAGAACTGGATATTTGTCAATTGTTGAGAAATTACAGTCAGGATTTTGGCAAAAAGCTACCGGGTTTGACTATTAATGTGCAGGGGCCACAGGAGGTTAACGTAAAGACCGATCCAGATTTTCTATTGATTATTTTTGAAAACCTGATTCTCAATTCTGTAGAGTCTGGCAGCGGTGAAACCCGGGTGCAGATCAAGATTGATGAAAATGAAAATGAGCAGCATATCCGGATTGAATATTTAGACAACGGCCCTGGCATCCCATTAGACATGCTGCCAGATCGTCTTTTTGAACCTTTTATAACCGGCAAACCAAAGGGTAGCGGTATCGGCCTGTGGCAGGTCAGGCGGCTTATTGAAAGCCTATGTGGAAAAATTGAGGCACAAAATGTTGAAGGCCAGGGGGCACGATTTTTGGTTTGGTTGCCATCTGGCCGGGAAAAATGAATAGCAGGCAGTTGTAAAGAGAGGCCTTTTTATGCGCCATGACTGTTCATAAAAAAAACCGGTTGGTCGGTATTTCGGGATAAAGATATGATGCCGGACCACTTCTGCTAAATTTGCTGTCGGAAAATTTTACAAGGAAAGTTGATGGATTCGTAAAAAGTCAAAAAATGACTCTTCATTGACTTTTGATATCAGTAAATCCAATAAATTAAAAATTAAGCCATCTCAAAGATCGATTTCCAAATAACTCATCCATAAACAATTGAAATGATGGATAAGTTATTTTTTAATACAGTGGTGATTCGTCACCATGAAAAGTTTTTTACGGAGACATCAAAGTTGACGCAAACCAGTCAAAAAAGTTTTGGAGCAATCACGCAATACCGGATTCAATCACTGGTAAAAAGGCCCTGGGTACCTTATGTTTTCCCGTTTATTTGTTTTATGGGACTAACTGAAACGGCCAGATTCTTTCCTGCCGGGGCCCATTTTCTGTATATTTTTAAAACCATTATGGTGGGGATGATGTTGTGGTTCTGGCGGAAAGCCTACGCATCGGATTTAGTCCTCAAACTGAAGCCGGTCGGATACCTGACTGCTGTTGTCGTCGGTCTGTTTGTTTTGTTCGTCTGGGTTTGGTTAGAAAATATCTTGCCGCAGCATGGTGTTGATGCCGCTTTCAATCCTTATTCATTCAACTGGCCGCCGGTGGCTGTTTCGCTATTGATTGCTGTGCGTCTTATCGGCGCGGTGGTGGTGGTGCCAATAATGGAAGAGCTTTTCTGGCGTTCTTTTTTGTTACGCTATATAATCAATCCGGATTTTAACAAAGTCGCCCTTGGCACATTCAGCTGGTTTTCGTTTGCAGCTGTGGTGATCTTGTTCGGCGTAGAGCATCACCGGGTGATTCAGGGGATGATTGCCGGGGTTATTTATACCATCCTGCTTATTCGCCAGAAAAACCTCAGGGGTTGCATTATCGCCCATGGCGTGACCAACCTGGGACTGGGTATTTATGTTCTCGCAACGCAAAGTTGGGAGTTCTGGTAGGCCCTTAGCCGTTATTTTTTGGTTGCATCGAATTCGATTTATGGCTGTTTAGGATGGATCAAACTCATTATTTTCCCGATTTCCAGATGCCGGATTTAGGTTTGTAAAATATTCCGACAGTCTTTTTGGTCCCTTCATCGATTCCACGCCTTCCTTTTTATTTAATTAATTAAAGGTAATTCAAGTTCCAGACAGTTATTGCCGATGTTTAAAGCCATACTCAATATTGTGTTATGGGAAAAAACACGAATTGAGACTTTTTATAGTTGTCGGTTTTTTTTACAAATGGTATTTTTGAAACATAAAAATTGTTAAATATATATTCAAATAAGTGAGTTGTGGATATGGCACACCTATTGCATTTATTAAAAATAAATTGTATTAACATTAATTTATAATTCCAAAAAGAAAAAGGAGTGTATTATGAAAAAAATAATAATTTTATTAGGCGCTTTGTTAATTCCAATAATAATTTCAGTAAACGTCGCTGCATATTCTCTTTCGTATGTTGATGGCACAACATATAATACATCGGCTATAGATGACTATGCGACTAGTAGCTCTGATATGAATGGGATGACAGTCGTGGCAACCTTTTTAGATGGATTTGTAGATACTCAAATTTGGGGTAGCGGTGTAAGTGGCACTGGTTGGAGCTTAAACCTTATGGGTGATTCGTTTATAAGTGGCTGGCCATTAGGTCTTTCTATTACTTCCGGCATCAACCTATCGAGCCTCTCTATAGACGCCGGAACCGGTGACACTGTTTTTGATGTTGTGAATGGTTATTATGACCCTCCAAACTCATCTCCAGACTCACAAAACGGTAACCCCTTTTTTACAACCTCTACAGCCTATATTGATGCTACTTATTCGGATCGGGTGATGGTTAATAATGTTTTTTACGGCGATCTTTATCGCACCCTTTCTCTTGATTTTGGCAGCAATGGTTTGAATTCAGGATTTACCTTTTATGCTGATACAGATAACCTGTTCATTTCCGGTGATATCGATCCCGCCGATCCCGTTCCGGAACCCTCTACCATTCTGCTTATGGGTGCCGGCCTCCTCGGCCTGGTGGGTTACAATCGTAAACGCTTCAGCCAAAAGAGCTAAACAGTTTTTTTATAAATAGCATTATAGAACTATATATAGTTTTACAAAATCCCCCTGTTTCATCAGGGGGATTTTTTTTATACCAGAGCCAAGCAATCCCCATTCAAGTGAATGGTAAATCGCGAAAAAATTTGTTTCGGTTGAGGCAGATGATAAACTTGAAAAATTGGGGTGGATTCCCAATACTTCGCCAGGTCCTTACAGAGATCAAGGATGAGGACCTTTCAGCTTGTAAAATGGCAGTGAAAAGTTTTGAAGCTCCGACGGTTAAGTCTTGACACTCCCTTAAAAAGTATCCAGATGGCTAAGATAAAAGTTCCATATACAAGGCGTAGTGATTTTTCAGACAAGAAATGATACATGTAGTATATTGAGTGGCTGAAAAATTGCTACAACGCAGTAGATGGGACTTTTTGCGACGCCATCAACTCTTGATATCATGCTTTTTTAATAGATCATGCAGGGTGGGGCGGCTGATTTTGAGTAATTTGGCTGCCTGGCTGATGTTGTTGCCGGTCAGCATCAGCGCCTGCCGGACACAGCGTTGTTCGGCCTGATTGCGCGCTTCCTGCAGTGTAGAAAATGACTCTGCAGCCGGATCCAGTTGGCACGTGCCCAATCCCAGATTTTCCCGTGTAATTATTTTGTCACTGAAGATTGAGAGGGCTCGGCAGATACGGTTTTGAAGCTCGCGGACATTGCCGGGCCAGTCATGGGCTGACAGGGCGGCTATGGCGCCGGGGGAGAAGGATATTCTCCCAGCCTTAAGGGATTGGGTTTCTGAGCGGAGAAAATGCTGAGCCAATACCATGATGTCCTCCGGCCGTTCCTTCAGGAGGGGCAGATTGACCGGCAAAACGTTCATGCGGAAATAGAGATCTTCCCGGAAGTCGCCACGGCCAATGGCTTTCTTCAGGTCGGCATTTGTGGCCGCAATAATCCGGACATCCAGCGAAAGCACTTTGTTTCCGCCGATTCGTTCGATGGTACCCTCCTGGAGAAAGCGCAAAATTTTAACCTGCATGGGCATCGGCAGTTCGCCGATTTCATCAAGAAATACGGTTCCGGAATCCGCCAGCTCGAACTTGCCTGTTTTTCTGGCCACCGCGCCGGTAAATGCGCCTTTTTCATGGCCGAATAATTCGCTTTCCAGCAGGTTCTCAGGAATCGCCCCGCAGTTTATTATTATAAAAGGCTTTTGGCTTCGGGCACTCAATGTATGAATGGCATGGGCAACCATCTCTTTACCGGTGCCGGACTCACCAGTGATCAAAACCGGATAATCGGTTTCGCTGACTTTTTTGATCAAAGAGAACACTTTGTTCATTATCGGCGATATGCCGATGATGCCGCACAGTGATCCATCCTGGTTGATTTGTTTGCAAAGCTGGCGGTTTGCAGCTTCAAGTGTGTAGATATTGAATGTGCGGTTTAAAATAATCTCTAGGACCTTGAGGTCAATTGGTTTGGCACAAAAATCAACCGCGCCCAACGCCACCGTCTTAACAGCAGTTTCCTGTTCTGAATTGCCGGTAATAACGACTACCTTGGTATGCGGCGCAAGTGTGCCCATCTCTTCAAGCAGTTTGATGCCTTCATCGGGGGTATCTGGTGAAGGAGGAAGGCCAAGATCAAGCGTTGCAACCGGGTAGCTCCCTGAGGTCAACAACTGGCGAGCCTTTTTTGCGTCAGCGGCGACGGAGATGTCAAATGCCTGACCAAGGGACCACTTGAGCTGTTTGGCCACGGAGGGCTCATCTTCGATGATCAACAATTTTTTTTTTGTCATGCCAGGCTCCAGCCAATTTTAGAGTCGCTGGTATAAATTAAAAGTGTTTGCTTATCAATTTTTTGTCTTTATTCTTTTATTTTTCAGTAAAGCTGTTTTACTCACGGGTGAAATATCAAGTTCGCCGGCGCATTCTTTAATAATTCTTTTTTTTACATATTTGTCGGCGTTAATGTATCCGGTCAGCAAGGCCCGGTCCGCAATTATGTTGATCAATCGCGGATACCCTTTTGAGAAATGAAAAATTTCACGAATGGCATTTGCCTTAAAAATTTTTCTGTTAGCACCGGCGACCACCAAACGATATTCAATATATTTCTTTGTTTCTTTTAGTGATAGCGGTGGGATATTATAATTAACCGCGATTCGTTGCCGGATTGCCCGGTTTTCCGGTTGAAGCAGCATATCATTGAATTCAAGCTGCCCAACAAAAAAAACGTTGATCAGGATGCTTCCTTTTTTTTCAAAATTTAAAAAAAGCCGGATTTCCGCCAGCAACGAGGGGCTGAGTAATTGACATTCATCTATGATCAACAACACCCGCTTTCCCAGATAGTATGATTTGAGTAAAAATTCACCAAACGCATCAAGAAAGGTACCCTTGGTCGTATAGTCACCGGGCAAGCCAAAAAATCGTGCGACATAATTAAAAAAATCGAGGGGGTCCATAACTGGATTATGGATAACAACAGCCAGATCGTTCTTAACCATTCCTTGCAGTAATGCTTTTACGATAGTTGTTTTCCCGACACCGACATCACCGGTTAAGAGCAAAAAACTTTTGTTTTCCTGAATTCCGTATTTCAGGGTAGCCAGGGCTTCTTTTTGTTTTTCGCCAAACCAGAGAAACGAAGGGTCCGTATTGATTTGAAACGGTTTTTGCGCGAGTTGATAATATTCGAGATACATATCCATTCCCATATTAGATTTGTCATTCGAGCTGATTTCTTCATAGGGCTGCCAGGGGATTTGAATGGGATGAATTTTGTCTTTATGAAGCGATTCTTCCGGAAGCACAATGCTTAATTCATCGATATCAAGCGGCTCATCTACGACCTGGTTTTTATCCCAGCTTGCACCGGCAATATCCATAAGATGGGTTTTGACTCTCGTCCGGGTCCGCCTTCGTGGTAATTCAGTCAATTTAATGGTAATGCGTTCCCACTCGGCAATTTCCCGGGCAGCTGTCTCTCCCCTGAAATCCTTGAAGTGGGCATCAATGAGCACACCTTTTTTAAAATAAAGATACCCTTTGTTCAAGCCTTTGGATGTTGTTTCCATACGACAGGTTTTCTGTAAAATTTCGATCAGGGGAAGTACGCTGGCCATGGTCATTCCCTGAAAACTTTTACCCTCGTCTCTTAAGTTGAGTCCGACGAAAATAGAAGTCGCCAGTGAACTGATTTTGAAAGGTTTTTCCAGATGATAGAGAAAGGACTGTTGTGCCATTTTCTCTTTAAACCATGGTTTGCCATGGTCTGTCATGACGATACAGGGGGTATTGGGGCGATTTTGACTCATATAAGATAAAAGATCAAGCGCATCCATGCCTGGGGGGCTGATGTCGGTCACAAATACGGAAAATTTTATTTTATCGAAAAGAGCAATCGCATCTTCTCCCCGGGCCGCGATATTTACCTCAAACTGATGCATCTTATCCAACCCCGACTTAAGGGTTTTGGCATGATCAGCTTCCCCGCTCAGGATGAGCACTTTATCCATAAAAAACCTGTAATTTTGTTTTTATCTGAATTGGAAAACAACCGATTAAAAATATTGGCAAAAATGGGCAGAATTGTCAAGTTCATAAAAGATTGTACCGGCTGACACAGTTATGTTTGTAATTAAATATCAATCTCGGGTACTTTTTCTATAAGCACTGGCGGTAAATGCAAATATTTTGTTGTGGATCGTTTCTGGTCGATGTCTTTATAAACACGTTGAACTTGTTCGATTGTCAAGTCAGTCAGTGCGCCAATTGTTTTTTCCGGGACATGATTATTCTTTCCATAAAGACAGATGTCCATTTTTTCATAGGAAAGAGAAAAGTAAAACTCATCCTGGTCCTGGGAAAGGGAATAGGTGTCAGTCGTTGGCGGGCGTTTAATAATTTTTTCCGGAACGCCTAAATATTTTGCCAGCTGATAGACCTGAGATTTATATAAATGGGCAATTGGTTTAAAGTCAGCCGCCCCGTCTCCGTTTTTAACAAAAAAACCCTGGTCATATTCAAGCCGGTTCGGTGTGCCGGCAACGGCATAATTTAATCTGTCTGCATGGTAATATTCCAGCAATTTACGGGTTCTTTGCTTAAAGTTTGTTGCCGCAACAACTTCAAGATATGATTTCAGGTCAAGGCGTTTTTTTATTATATTTCCACCTGGCGACTCTGCAATGACTGAGAAAAATGTAAATCCTTTGCTTTCAAGAATATTGGGAGTCACTATTTTGGATTTCCAGTTTTTTCCGTATTCAGGGATAATTGATGCAATGGCTGCGTTATATCTCTTATAAAACCCCAATGACGACAGAATCTGAGTAATATCTTCATAAATAATTTGGACGCCAAAATGATTTGCCACCATTCTGCTAAGATCGAGTGTATCATCTGAAGAATGTAGTTCCGGCATCAGCAAAGCGATGACGCGATTTTCCCCTATCGCCTCATGGCACAGACCAACGGTTACACTGCTGTCAATTCCGCCGGATAGCCCTATCACAACGCCCCTTTTTTTTAATTTTTTAGACAGGATGCGTTGAATTTCGTTTTTAATTTTATTTGTTTCAGCCTCACAATTAAGATTCAAAAATTTTTTTTTTATTTCGGCGATGTCATTCATCCGCTCATCCTTATGCTTTGCCGGCAAGTTTCCCGGTATTGTCAGATCGATGATCAATCATCAGATTCGGTATCAATGGCAGGTTCGTCGTTAAAGGGAAATTTTGGATATATTGATCATCAAGGATCTGGGTTGATAAGATACCGGCAATTGCCATCCCATCCACTTCGTTGATATTTTTTTGGGTGTTTAATTTTTTAGTCAAGGCGTGGACTTTTTTGGCATTAAAATATCCGGATTTTTGAATTTTTGTTTCACAGAGCATACCCTTAATAAATTCGCAATTATGCCCGGCAAGAAGACTTTGTTGAATAGGGGCGCGGTATGGATTCTTCGGGCGATCGACAATATTTTTCGGCAAAATGTCTTTAAACATTTTTTTCAAGATGTGTTTTTCGTTTAAGCCGAGAATTTTCCATACCGAAGGAACGCGGGCCATAAATTCAATGATTCGATGGTCCAGAAACGGCGGTCGGGTTTCCACCGCATGGGCCATTGCCACCCGGTCACCCTGGGAAGAAAGAAGATAATTACTTAAAAAAAGGGTACTTTCCAGGTACTGAGCTTTGGTGAGGCTGCTGCATGTATCAAAATGATCCGGTATTAGCTGCCGTATTTCTTCGATACAGTCATAATCTCCAATTTCTTTTTTTAAGTCATCTGAAAAAAATGTTTTAATTCGTTTGGTATTGTTCCATCGAATAAGATGCGAAAATAAGGGATCATCGGCTTTATCCAATCCCTGGGCAAAGAATTTGATCAGGGATTTTTTTAATAACGGATTTTTGAAGATATTTGGATAAATCCGGGTGATCAGATCGGCACGATTTTGATCACCCGGTTTTCGGGACCAGAACTTTCGAATCAAAGTTTCTTTAAATATATTATACCCGCCAAAGATTTCATCGGCCCCTTCACCGGTCAGAATCACTTTTAATCCGTTTTCTGAAACCAGTTTGGATAATAAAAAAAGAGGAACAGGTGCTGTCCGTAAAATCGGTTTTTCAGCGTGCCATAAAATTTCAGAAAAATGGGATGCAATGTCATTATTGGATATTGAAAGTTCTTTATGATTGACGTTTAGGAATGAAGCGAGCTGTTTTTGATAGACGCTTTCATCAAAATCGGACGCCTCAAACCGGATGCCAAATGACTGGACATCATGGTTAAAATATTTGGCAACCAATGCGGTGATTCCGGAAGAGTCCAGGCCCCCGCTTAAATAGGTGCCTACTGTGACATCGGCAATGAGTCTAATCCGTACGGCATCCGATAATAAATGCATCAATTCTTCAGTGAGTTCTTCAGGAGATGCGCCAATCTTCTCATTTCGTGACGGAATGGGGAAGTGCCAGTATTTTTTAATGTTGATCTGGCTTTTATTAATTTGCAGAAATTGACCGGGTTCTAATTCCTTGATATTTTTAAATGCGGTAAACTGAGGAAGAGGCGCCCAGAACGTAAATATCTGATCCAAAGCGATCGGATTGATTTCTCGCTTGATTTTTTTTTCCATGAAAATAGATTTTATTTCCGAGGCAAAATAGAGATATCCGTTTTGTATGGTGTAATGAAGCGGACAGATCCCCATTCTGTCACGGGCGAGAAATAGTTGTTTTTTTGATGAATCCCAAATTGCAAAAGCAAATTGTCCGTTTAGTAAACTCAGACATTGCAATCCGCCTCTTTCATATAAATGTAAAACAACTTCCGTATCGGTGGTCGTATAAAAGTGGTGCCCATCATCTATGAGTTGTTTTCTTAACTCCGGATAATTGAATATTTCACCGTTGAATACAATCCATAACGTTTTATCTTCATTATGAATGGGTTGCGTTCCGCTGGTCAGGTCGATAATTGAGAGCCGTGCATGGCCCAATCCGATATGGTCATCAATATAAATACCTGATTCATCCGCCCCCCGATGCCGCAGAACAGCGGTCATTGTATTAAGCGTATCCAGAGAAATTTGCCCGGGGCCATTGATATGACAGATACCGGCTATACCACACATTTAATCACTTAATTTTTTTTTCAAAAAATTATTGATATTATTCATACTATCAAGGTTATCTGGAATCATTTCATCATCTTCAATTGTAATTTTATATGTTTCTTCAAGAAAAGATATCAATTCCAGAACCCCGGTTGAATCAATGATACCGTTTTCAAGAAGAGAGGCATTGTTTTTTAAGTCGTTTTCATCCCCAAAAAGAAAATTATCTACTATCAATTGATTGATATCCTTGATGTAATCCAAATGCTCACCTTTGATGTGATGGATGTTTGTAAAAGGCTGATTCACAGGGCATTGAAAAAAAGGACACCCTGTGCGTATCCAAGCAACTTTAAGCAATGCTGCTTGGTTACAGCGAAGTTGTTTTTTTGTCAGGGAAATTGTCAATTTTTACTATAATTTTGAATTAATGTCAAATATATAGTGATTTGAATTGTTTATTCTATTGAAATCCCCCAATCCAGGGATTGTTCTAAAGGGTATGAATCTATTAAAGCCGTGTTGTCCTTTGCCGGACACCACCAAAAATCATTTTGTTCAAGCGTATCAATATATTTCCAGCTGCCATCGACCAGTATTTCGGGAGAAAGGCTGGTTTCATCCAGGCCGCATCGCATCAGGCGGTCAAACATCATCATCCAGCCGACCAAAGCGCCATGCTTTTTAATGGCTGAAAGACCGTACGCCGAACAGTTGGGGTGCATGGGGCATCCGCCATATCGGACAGCAGAGAGGTGGTTTAAAGGACCCTGATAGAAATGGATAAGCTGTGATGCCGGGGATGAATCATGGCGGTCGCCTACAGTCGATGGGTTGTGCATACTGCATCCTGTGAAAAAGAAAAGTAAACTGGAGAATAATAAACAGGCGAGTATATGAACTGACAAATCGCTTAAAAAGGAACGTTTGCAAACGCTATCCGTGTTTATGTGAAAAGAAATCAAATTCATTATTAACTTTTAGCTGGTTTTTTAAGGTTTCTTCTAAATAACTCATCCGTCATATACTGAAATAATTGATAAGTTATTTTTGTATACAGTGGTGATGTATCACCATGGAAAGCTTTTTTACGAATCCGGCAGTGTGTTTTTATAGTTTTCAAGCCATTGTGTTACCGATAAATATGTTTTGTTGGATGGGCTCTGATTATATAATCGCCGGAATTCACCGATTCTTGCATGCCTGCCCTGACCGATGATTTCAAGCGTTGCCCGTTCCGGTGAAAGCACCCGATAGATATAGCTCGTACCGTTGTTAATTTTGTTTACGTATCCGCCAACACAATGGTGCATGAGTTTTCCTTCGGCCAGCAAGTCTTCAAGCGTCAGCACCGGAAAAATTTTTTCATTTCCGGGAATCGGCGGTCGCCGGAACGATTTTCCGATAGAGATAATGGTTGCCTTTCTGTGAAGGCGTTCCATCCACCGGTCATGGATTTTTTGCATCGCGGTAATGGTTTTTGTATGATTTAAAACAACCGGCAGGTTCTCAATATTGAGTACAGAACCCATATGATAGATATCATCCCAGAGCTTGCAGATTCGGTAAGAGTCTGCAATACCATCTGCGATCCGGTCATACATTTTTGTGGCGATAAGCCGTAAAAATGCGGCCTGGCTTAAATTTGGAAAACGCTGAAGCAACGCAATGATCTGAACCGGGATCGACTGCCAGTGTTTTAGCTGGTCCTCTTGTTTTGCTTCTATGATTGCTGTCTTGATCACATTCAGTTCGTCCTGTTCCCCGTGCATTAGTTTGATTTTTTTCAGGAATTTAACATCCGCCGTAGTGCCGGTATTTAATATCGCCTTTAAAATGGATTTGCGGTTTTTCCCTAAAACAATGTCGCATTTTTCAATTGACCAGTGCAAAAGGTGAAATTTTTCGGCAACAAGCCAAAGCAATACCGGGATATCAACCAACAGTTCCCGGGCTTTTTCTGACCGGGATGCCAGCTGCAGCATGGTGGTCTGGAGATAATTAAACGATAAAATTCCTGACCGAACATTTTCCGGAATTTGTTTGATAAAATGGTAAACCGGCAGATTTGGAGAATTGACGTGTATTTCATTGACCAGCGGAAGATCGGGATCACGAAGCTCGGGTTCCCATTGATTATTTTGCCGACGGTAAACGTTTAAACCGCTTTTCCATGGACTGTATCTCAGGTAAACATCCAGATGAGACCGGATATCAATATAAAAATTCCCATCATGGGCTATTTGTGTAAACGGCTGATCTAAAATCATGAAGCAATATCTGTTTTTTTTAAATAAATCGTTAAAAACTCTTCATGGTGACGAATCGCCACTGTTTGAGAAAATAAATTATCCATTATTTCAAACTATTATGATTAGGTTATTTAAAAGGCTATGTTGATTCCGGATGCTTGTTCAAAAAGAAAAAATCAAAAATCATGGAGATAAAAAAAGCGGCAGCGGCAACAAGAATGATTGTTGCCCCGGATGTCAAGTTGTATGTGTATGCTATCCATAAACCGCTCAAGTTAAACACAACAGCCAGAAGGGTGGAGAATACCATCATTTGCGCGAGCGATTTAACATATTTTTCAGCAATATAAGGGGGAATGGTTAAAAGTGCGATAACTAAAATTAGGCCCACCACCCGGATAATGATAACGATGGATACCGCAATAAGACCGATGAATAAAAAATAAATCAGGTTGACCGGTACGCCCCGGAGCCTGGCAAATTCATCATCATAGGAGATGGCCAGCAGATCCCGGTAAAAAAAAATAGCAGCGGATATGGAAAAAACACTTAATCCAATCATCCACACGATATCTGAACCGGGTACGGCAAGGATACTTCCAAAAAGAAAGCTCATGAGGTTGACGTTGTATCCCGGGGTCATATCCAGCAGGATGATGCCCGTGGCCATTCCAACCGCCCATAGAATCCCGATAAACGTATCCGCACGGCTTTTATTTTTTATAACAACGGCCGTCATGATCATGGCCGCGATGAGTGAAAAACCAAGGGTACCAACCATATACGGAATCCCGAAGAAAAAGGCAATGCCGATTCCGCCAAATGCGGCATGGGCGATCCCGCCGGCAAGAAAAACCAGACGGTTGACCACCACAAATGAGCCGATCACACCGCAAATCAGGCTGGCGAAGCATCCTGCAATGACCGCATTCCTTATGAATTCAAATTGAAGGGCTTCGATCATGAGTCGTCCCCATGGGTTTTTAATATGCGGTGGGGAATGCCGTGGGCAATCAGTTCCACCGGGCAGTGATACCCCATATCCAGCATCTCTTCGGTAATTTCAGCGTCATCATGATAATGGACGTTTTTGTTCACGCATGCCACGGATGTGACATAACTTGATAAAACCATGGTATCATGACTGACGACAAAAATGGTTTTTGTTTTATTTAATTCTTTTAAAAGCGCATACAGGTCTGTTCTGCCCTGTGAGTCTATGTTTGCCGTGGGTTCGTCTAAAAATAGAATATCCGGTTCTGTTGCCAGTGCCCTTGCAATAAAAACACGTTCCCGCTGCCCACCGGACAAGTCATCAATTTTACGATTCTGGAATTCTATCATTTCAAGGCTTTCCAAAGCATTTTTGGCGGCAATTCTGTCTTTTTTTGAAAGCCTGGACCATCGGTGAAACTGGAGCCGCCCCATGAGAACCACATCCATTACGGAAATGGGGAATGATTTGTTTATACTGACATCCTGGGGAACATAGCCGATGTGATAAGCGGCTTTTGCGGGCGGTTGACCCATAATTTTTATCGTGCCGCGGTCCGGCTTTAAGATTCCCAGCAACAGCTTGATTAAAGTTGTTTTTCCACCGCCGTTCGGTCCGATAAACGCGACAAATTCCTTTTTCCTGATATTCAGCGACACATCGCTTAATACCGGTGCCCCATTGTATGAAAAGTATACATGGCTGACTTCAATGATCGGGTCATTCATCACTTTATCTTATCTTTTTATTATTTTAATTCTTGTTTAATGGCCATCGCCACAGCCTGGATATTGTCATACCAGTTTTCAGCCAAAGGATCAGCGAATATAACCTGCCCATTGATTTCACTGGCGATAATTTTTGCTTGTTTTGTCGAAAATTGGGGTTGAACAAAAATAATCTGAATATGCTGCTGCCTGGCAAATGTAATCAGATTGTTTAGTTCCCGGGCTTTGGGATTTTTTCCCTCAATTTCAATAGATATTTGTGTCAGGCCATAGGCATCGGCAAAATATCCCCAGGAAGGATGAAAAACCAGAAATTTTTTCTTCCCGGTGTCCTTAGAAAACAGGGTTTTAAATTTTTTGTCTAAACGCTCTATTTGCGCGATAAACTGGGAATAGTTTTTTTTATAAATTTTACGTCTGGCTGGGTCAATTGAAATCAAACCGTTTAGAATATGTTCAGCCTGTATTTTAACCAGCGGTGGAGATAACCAGATATGGGGGTCCATGGAAACGTGGGAATGCCCGCGCCCATGCTTTTGATGCGTACGCCAGGGTGCAATGATGTCATGGCGGTTAATCGGTTTTTTTTTAATGTCCGCATCTGTATGAATGACCTTCATGCCTGGATTGATGTTTGAAAATTTTTCCAGCCAGGTGGTTTCAAACGGGACCCCGACGGCAAAATAAATGTCTGCTTTTGACATCAGCATCATCTGAGAAGGGGCGGGCTCATAGTCTGCCGGGTTGCGGTTGGGTGCCACCATAACAGTTGCATCAACAAATTCTCTGCCAATGGCGCTAACAAAATATTTCTGCGGTGCAATGCTGACAAAGACGTTTATTTTTGAACCTGCTGATGCGTGGGAGGGCATATACACCGTTAAAAGGCAAAGCATGATTGAATATATGATAAATCGTCGTTTCACACTGACGGCTCCTTGTTGTCCACGATATTTAAATTTTTTTTTAAAATTAAATAGTTTTACCGTTTATTTTACCAATTATTAATATCATAAAATAAAGATGGCGTTAACTAAAATTTTTAAAGAAATACAGCTGGTGAAATGTTGAAGCGAATACTTAACCGTCCCGTAAAAAGTCGGATTCCGACGGCAAAGTATAAAAGTTCAAATTCAAGGCGTGCAAATTCTGAGTTATGATTAGTACTTAGCGTACTTTGAAGAAACGAAGAATGCAGCGCAACACAGAATTTGGACTTTTTACGAAGCCGTCATACTTAACCGTTTTATTTGTCGGGTATTTAATTGACGGTTACCGGATATTATTTTCAATACAATACCTTGTGAACCAATATCTGACAGATCAGCCTGCTTCAGACCTTGTCCGGCCATCAGCGGTTTAAGCGTATTTTTTATCAATAATTCAAAATTATTTTGAATATTTCCATTATTTTTTTGAAAAATCTTATTTATAATGGCATTCTATTAAAGACATGTTTATATTAATGCTTAAATTTTGATTGTTTGAAAATAATGAGTTTATTCTTAATCAGAGAGATATAACTTTAAATGGATCTCAGACAGTTGGTTTCACCCATTATCTGGAGTATTAAATGAACGGATTGACCCCGGAAACAGAGGGTGAGGTAATTTCAGAAACCCGGGAAAATATAACTGAACCACCTATGTATAAAGTGCTGTTGCACAATGATGACTATACCACCATGGAATTTGTCGTGGAATTATTAATGAGTGTTTTTCATAAAACATTTGAGGAAGCGACCCGGATTATGCTCAATGTTCATAGAATCGGGTACGGTGTCTGCGGTATTTATACGTTTGAGATCGCAGAGACAAAAGTGGAAACAACTCATGAACTTGCAACGGAAAGAGGTTTTCCGCTGAAAAGTTCCATAGAAAAGGCATAATATTATGATTAGCAAGGGATTAAGCGCCATATTGAGTACAGCGGTAAAAGAAGCCCGTAAACGACGACATGAGTATGTCTGCATTGAGCATATTCTTTACGCAATTGTCCGTGATAGCGGTGGCATTGATTTGATTGAATCCTGCGGCGGGGATGTGGAAAATATTCAAAACGAGCTTGATAATTTTTTTAATAAAAAACTTGATCGGGTTCCGGATGACCAGGAATACGTTCTTCAGCAAACCATGCGATTTCAGCGTGTTATTCAGCGCGCGGTCAATCACGTCCGTTCTGCTGAAAAGGAAACCGTTTATATCGGTGATCTTCTGGCATCCATGCTGGAGGAAAAAAAATCCCACGCTTCTTATTTTATGGCAGCCGAAGGAATTACCCGGCTTGACGTATTAAATGTGATTTCTCACGGCACCCGGGAGGAACATTTAAAGGAAGATCCTGATGCCGGGGTGATTGCCAAGCAAAAAGTAAAAAAAGGAAAAACAGACCCATTGGAAGCATTTACCATTGATCTGGTGGAGCGGGCCATTTCCGGGAAGCTGGATCCGCTGATCGGGCGTGAATCGGAAATGCAGCGAACTATACAGGTTCTTTGCCGTCGCCGGAAAAACAATCCGGTGTTTGTTGGGGATGCCGGTGTGGGAAAGACAGCGATGGCCGAAGGGCTTGCGCAGAAAATTGCTGAAAATCAAATCCCGGATATGCTCGCCGATGCCAAAATTTATTCTCTGGACTTAGGGGCTCTGCTGGCCGGAACCAAGTACCGGGGTGATTTTGAACAGCGACTAAAATCGATTATTACTTCTTTGCAGAAAAAGAAAAACGCTATTCTGTTTATTGATGAAATCCATACGATTATCGGTGCCGGGGCAACTAGCAGCGGTTCCATGGATGCATCCAATATCCTGAAGCCGTCTCTTTTAACCGGTGACCTGAGATGCATCGGCTCCACAACATATGAAGAATTTAAAAACTTTTTTAACAAGGATCGGGCGTTTTCCCGCCGGTTTGAAAAGATTGAAATCGACGAACCCTCCGTATCCGATACGGTCAAGATTCTCAAGGGGCTGAAGGTCTATTATGAAGACCATCATCAAATCAAATACACGGACAAGGCCCTTTCAGCTGCCGCTGAACTTTCGGCCAAGCACATTAACGAGCGCTTCTTGCCGGACAAAGCCATTGATGTGATTGATGAAGCCGGTGTTCTGCTGCGGCTTTCAACGTCAAAGACCCGTAAGCGGGTGCAGCCGTCGGATATTGAAAAAGTGGTTTCAACAATAGCTAAAATTCCCACCCAGAGTGTGAGCACGTCAGACCGTTCAAACCTGGAATTTTTAGATGTTCGTCTCAAAGAAAAGATTTTCGGCCAGGATGAGGCGATCGGGTCTCTTGTAATTGCCATCAAACGGTCACGGGCGGGTTTAAGTGCGCCGGAAAGACCGATCGGGTCCTTTTTATTTGCCGGGCCCACTGGTGTGGGAAAAACCGAAGTTGCCAAACAGATTGCAAGGTTGCTTGGGGTTCAGTTTCTTCGGTTTGATATGAGTGAATATATGGAAAAGCATTCAGTGGCCCGATTAATTGGCGCCCCTCCCGGGTATATCGGATTTGACCAGGGGGGACTGCTGACTGATCAGATCCGTAAACATCCATATAGTGTATTGCTGCTTGATGAAATTGAAAAAGCGCATATAGATCTCTACAGTATCCTTCTACAGGTGATGGATCATGCCGCATTAACGGATAATAACGGCAAAACATCGGATTTCAGGAATATTATACTGATCATGACATCCAATGCGGGTGCCCGGGAAATGGTCAGTACCAGCATCGGTTTTGGCGGGGATGCTGCCATTGATCCGGCCACAAAAGGTAAAAAAGCAGTGGATGAATTCTTCAGCCCGGAGTTCAGAAACCGGCTGGATGATATTATTACATTTAAATCGTTAAATTTGAAAATCATGGAACAAGTGGTGGATAAATTTATTGATGAATTTGCCCCCCAGCTCTCAGCTAAAAAGGTCACCCTCAAATTATCAAACCCTGCCAGACATTGGCTGGCTGAAAAAGGTTTTGATCCGCATTTTGGGGCCCGTCCCCTTGACCGATTAATCCAGAAAGAAATCAAGGATGTTCTCACGGATCAGATTCTTTTTGGCCGGTTAGCCAACGGCGGGGCTGTTTATGTTAAAGTTAAAGATAATAAACTGATGTTTAATTATTCCTGATTTCCGGCATGCCAATTTTTCGTTTGTCTGAAAAAAATTCATTCCCATCCCCGCATTTTGCAGAACCCGAGGGTCTGCTGGCAGTGGGGGGGGATTTGAGTGTAAAACGGCTTTTACTGGCGTATCAAATGGGAATTTTCCCATGGTTCACCCAAGATGAACCCATCCTTTGGTGGTCCCCGGATCCTCGCTTACTGCTATATCCTTCTGCTGTTCATGTTTCGAGGCGTTTAAACCGGAGCATTCGCCAGGGAGCATTTAAAATAACCTGCGATACGGCTTTTGATCGCGTGATTTTTGCCTGTGCGTCTGTTCGCGTGAAAAATTTTCAGGAAACATGGATTGGGGATGAAATGATCGATGCGTATTGCCGTCTTTTTGAATCCGGGTACGCCCATTCCATTGAAGTCTGGTATCAGGGTGAACTGGCCGGCGGTCTCTACGGCCTTTCTCTGGGCGGCAGTTTTTTTGGTGAATCCATGTTTTCGTATGTCAGCGACACGTCCAAAATAGCGCTTGTGTCATTGTGCCGTTTTTTAAATACGGTGTCTTTTGATTTAATTGACTGCCAGGTCAAAACAGATCATTTAAAACAAATGGGGGCGGTGGAAGTATCACGATCCCATTTTTTAAAGCGACTACAGCTATCCTTGGCCCGGAAGACTTTAAAGGGGAGCTGGAAAATCGCATTTCAGGGATTTTGCGATAGATGCGGATATAGCATGAAGTGACTAAAGTGAGTTAAATTGCCTAAAGTTAAGGACTGCTTTTAACGCGCGAACATTTTTATTATAAAAATTGGCAATGCCGAAGGCAGTAACCATAATCACGCCTTGGCGTGGCGCACTTCAAATTTTAGTTCACTTTTAATTTTCCCGGGTTATCCGGGTTAAGTTATGGTGAAAAGGAGATACCATGACACACAAACCTGAACGAAAATTTTACCTCAAACAATTTAAAGCCATCAGTAATGCCATTTCAACCTATGAAGATTTTAATCTTCTGGTTAATCATTTGGTCGAAGGTGTTTGTCGGACGTTTAAAGTTCAGGGCTCCAGTATTTTGATTCTGGATCAAATCGAACAGCAGCTGTTTCGCGTCAGCACGCATGGAATTAGCGACACGTACCTGAACAAGGGGCCGCTTTTTAATGATGATAAATATTGCTCGCTTGGTACGGGAAAAGTGGAACTGATCAAAGATATTCAGCATGATGACCGGATTCAGTATCCCGAGGCCGCAAAAAAGGAAGGTATTGTTTCGATGATGGGTATTCCCATCAAGTACCGGACATCAGTCATCGGGGTTATAAGGATTTATCACAGTCAGGTTCTGAATTTTCATGAATCAGATGTGGATTCTTTATGTGTTTTGGGCAATCAGCTTGGGCTGGTTATTGAAAACAACGGCCTTAAAAACTTCGTCGATCATGTCAATATGGCATTTGAGCAGTTGCCGCCCCGCCTGATTCGGGGATATTGCAGGTAAAGCCATTAAAAATACCGGAAAAAGGAAGGAGGAATGATTTGTCAAATTCTTTGCTTATTCCATTAAACGATTCTGCCGGTTCCAGGGCGGTTGTCGATTTTTTAATCAATATGTCCTTTTGCCCTGAAGGGTGCCGCATCATGTTAATTCATGTATTTCGTAAACCGACATCCGGCGAGGAACTGATGGGGAAAAAATTTATGGATGAACAGCCGGCCAAGCATAGAGCATTGCTCGAAAAAGCAAAACAGCGGCTGGTCTCCGAAAAAGGGATTGATTCCCATCAGATTGATATACAACTCTTGACGGATCAGTATCCATCGGTTACGGAAGGAATAATCGATTTTTTTAAAAAAGGTCAATATGATATGGTTGTCATTGGTCGTAAAAAAATGTCAAAATCAGAAGAGTTTATTATGGGAGACATCAGTGTGAAGCTGGTTCGTTCGTTGGATAAAACTTCCATTCTTGTAGTTAAACCCGGTTAATTAAATCTGATAACGGATATTAAACCGAATTGAGAATATTTTGAATATGGGTAGAGGTCCTGTTTCTATGATCAACATTAAAATGGGAGAATAAATCAGCCATGGAAAATGAAGACTGTATTTTTTGTAAAATAATTAACAGTGAAATCCCGACTGAGTTTTTGTATGAAGATGAAAAACTAGTAGTTTTTAAAGATATTAACCCGCTGGCCCCCATTCACCTGTTGCTTGTTCCGAAAAAACATATCCGCAGTATTAATGATCTGGATGAATCAGATACGACGATTGTCAGTGATTTAATTATGACAGCCAGGGACATGGCTGAAAAAATGTCGGTGAATAAATCCGGGTATCGTTTGTTTTTTAACGTGGAAAAAGGGGGCGGCCAGGAGGTGTTTCATCTCCATCTCCATCTGATCGGCGGTTGGGAATAAAATAGCGGTGCCTGATTCATTGTCTGTTTTTTAATGCGGATTATTCCTGAATTATCCGGAGCAGGCATTTTTGTATATAATGTTTATGTTAATTTGTAAGGAGAACTGATGGGCAAGACGGTTGCTGAAAAAATTTTTGATGCGCACTTTGTTGACAATCCATATGGAGATATTTTCGTCATAAAACTGGACTCGGTTTTCTGCCATGAAATTACAACACCGGTTGCGGTCAACGATCTGGTAAGCCGGGGAAAAGACCGGGTTTATGATCCGGATAAAATAAAAGCCGTGATTGATCATGTAACGCCGGCCAAAGATTCCAAGACTGCTTTACAGGGCAAAATTATCCGGGATTGGGCAAAACGAAATGAGATTAATGACTTCTTCGATATTGGCAGAAACGGTGTCTGTCATGCTATTTTTCCTGAAAAAGGGTTTGTCCGGCCAGGATATACGATTATTATGGGAGATTCCCACACCTGTACCCACGGTGCCTTTGGTGCGTTTGCCGCCGGTGTCGGTACCACCGACCTGGAAGTGGGGATTTTAAAAGGGGTTTGTGCGTTTCATTATCCCAAAACCATAAAAATTGAAATCACGGGAACGTTGCCTGAAGGCGTATCTGCCAAAGATGTGATTCTTTCGATTATCGGGCAGCTGGGAGTTGACGGTGCTACCAATAAAGTCATTGAATTTACTGGACCGGTAGTTGCGCAAATGAGCATGGAAGCACGGATGACGCTTTGCAATATGGCAATTGAAGCCGGCGGAACCTGTGGTATATGCTACCCGGATATGACCACAGTGGACTATCTCTGGCCCTTTATTGCAGATGAATATGAATCTAAACAGGCGGTGTTAACGGCATTTGAAGAATTTTGTCCGGATGCGGATGCAAAATATGATGATGTGATCACCATTGATGTCGGCGGACTTTCGCCGCAGGTGACCTACGGATATAAACCGGACACGGTCAAGCCGGTCAGTGAAATGGACGGTACGCCGGTCGATCAGGTGTATATCGGTTCCTGTACCAACGGGAGAATCGAGGATCTTCGTGTGGCGGCTGAAGTGTTAAAAGGTGAAAAAGTCAGTGACAGCGTCCGTGGAATCGTGTCTCCGGCAACACCGGAAATTTTCAGCAAGGCGCTGGAAGAGGGCATCATTAAAATATTTATGGACGCCGGATTTTGTGTCACCAATCCCACATGCGGCGCATGCTTAGGGATGAGTAACGGCGTGATTGCTGAAGGTGAAGTTTGTGCGTCCACGACCAACCGGAATTTTTTCGGACGTATGGGCAAGGGCGGGATGGTCCATCTCATGAGTCCTGCAACAGCCGCTGCAACGGCAATCGCCGGTTGCATCACAAATTCAAAATTGTACAATGCCTGACGGCTTCGTAAAAAGTCCAACTTCTATTTTAGCTTTGGGGTGCGCAACATTCTTCGTTTCTTCATAGTACGAAAAGTACGAATCATTACTCAGAATTTGCGCGCCTTGCCAATTTTATTAGAATGGTGAACTTTTATACTTTGCCGTCAAGATCTGGTTTTTAACGAGACTATCAAAGCATAGGGAAAATAAAAATGAAGAATTTTAACGGACAGGTTCTTTTTCTGGATCGCGCAGATATTAATACGGATGAAATAATACCGGCACGGTATTTAACGGAAATTACCAAAGAAGCGTTAAAGCCGTATTTGCTGGAGGACCTGAAATTTGAAGGATTTGATCCTGAAAAGGATATCAGCGGCAAAAGCATTGTCATTACCCGTTCGAATTTTGGCTGCGGTTCTTCTCGGGAACATGCCCCGTGGGCTTTTGAAGTCAACGGTATTAACCTGGTGATTGCAGAAAGCTATGCGCGGATATTTCGCCAGAATATGTTTAATTGCGGAATGATGGCTGTTGAATTACCCGCAGAAGATATCGATCGGCTGTTTGCTGAATTTTCAGATAAGCCAACGATCATTGACACTGATTTTGTAAATAACCGTTTTATTATAAAGGCGGACGGCAAAGAATCTGAAATATCCTTTACAATTTCAGGGTTTGATCGCGCGCTGGTGGAAGCCGGCGGATGGGTTGATTTTGCGGATAAGAATTATTAAAGAACAGGTGTAAATAAATTGATTGAAAGACAGGCATGGGAAAGAAAAAACTTCAAGCCCACCACATAAATCCGTCATGGTGTAAAGGCTGCGGCATCTGCGTGGAATTTTGCCCGAAACAGGTTCTGGAACTGGATAATGACCAGAAAGCCATCGCTGCACGGCCGGAGGATTGTATCTGCTGCCGGCAATGTGAACTCAGATGTCCGGATCTGGCCATTGAAGTGATCTGCATTAAAACGGAGGATGGCAATGAATAAAAAAATTAAATTTATTCAGGGCAATGACGTTTGCGTGGAAGCCGCCCTTTATGCAGGCCTTGAATTTTTTGCCGGATACCCCATTACGCCCTCCACCGAAATCGCCGAACAGATGGCAAACCGTCTTCCGATGATCGGTGGTAAGTTTTTGCAAATGGAAGATGAGATTTCATCCCTTTGCGCAATTATCGGTGCTTCTTTAACCGGCCATAAAGTCATGACCGCCACTTCCGGTCCTGGTTTTTCACTGATGCAGGAAGCATTGGGGTATGCAGTAATGACTGAAATCCCGTGCGTTATCGTTAATGTTATGCGGGGCGGCCCATCCACAGGACTTCCCACCCATGCCGGACAGGGAGATGTCAACCAGACGCGATACGGTATTCATGGTGATCATTCCATTATTGTTCTGACGGCCTCTAATCACCAGGATATTTTTCAGATGACCGTGGAGGCGTTTAATTTCGCGGAAACATACCGGACGCCGGTTATTCTCCTGCTGGATGAAATGACCGGGCATTTGAGAGAAAAAATTGACATACCGGAATCAGGGAGTATCCGGTTGGTAAAACGCCTTCGTACAGCGGTCAAAAGCGGGATTGACTATCATCCATATCTCCCCAGAGAAGACGGACGACTTCCCATGTCGGATTTCGGAGACGAGCATCGTTATAATGTGACAGGACTTTATCACGACATGTGGGGGTTCCCTTCAGACAACCCGAAAATCGTTTATGGACTTATCCGGCATCTGGTGGATAAAATTGAAAATAACAGTCACCAGATTGCCCGATTTCGTAAATACCATGTAAAAGATGCGGAGGTTCTGCTGATCTCCTATGGTGCGTCCGCGCGTTCTGCGCTTCACCTGGTGGAGAATCGGCGGCGCAGGGGGGAGAAACTCGGACTGCTTGAACTCCAGACGCTCTGGCCCTTTCCATCAGATATCGTTCGGGAAGTCTGTAAGGAAGTAAAGTTTACGGTGGTTGTGGAGATGAACATGGGACAGGTGCTTCAGCAAGTTCGGCTGGCGGTTGATGCGCCTGAAAAGATATTTCTCGCCAACCGCATTGATGGTGAGCTTATCACTCCCACTGATATCAGAAATATTTTGCGCGTGATCCAGGGAAAAGGAGTCTGAATTTTGGCTGTTAAAGACTATATCCGGGAACGATTTTTTCCCTACATGTGGTGTGCAGGCTGCGGTCATGGGATTATTTTAAACGGGTTGCTTCGTGCTGTTGAAAATTTAGGATTGAACAAGAAAGATATGGTCATGGTATCCGGTATTGGCTGCAGCGCCCGTATATCCGGTTATGTTGATTTTCATTCCATGCATACGATTCATGGTCGCGCCCTGGCATTTGCCACCGGCATAAAAATGAGCAAGCCCGAGTTGAATGTTATCGTGCCCATGGGTGATGGCGATGCCCTTGCCATTGGCGGCAATCATTTTATTCATGCCGCGCGCCGGAATATCGAGATGACCGCGATTGTTATGAATAACCAAATCTATGGAATGACCGGAGGGCAGTTTTCACCGCTTTCCGGTTATGGTGCTATGGGGACCACGGCGCCATATGGAAATATTGATCATGCTTTTGATGTTGTTGATCTGGCTGTTGCTGCCGGGGCGACATTTGTCGCCCGGACCACAACCTATCATGTCCATGAACTGTCGGATTTAATCCAGCAGGCAATTGTCCATAAAGGTTTTTCAGTTCTTGAAGTTTTAAGTCAGTGTCCAACGCATTTTGGACGGCGAAACAAAATCGGAGATGCCGTGGATATGCTTAAAATGTATAAAAACCGTACCGTTCGTATAGGATCAGACAAAAAAAAGGCAGATCCGGATCTCATTGAACGGGGTGTTTTTGTGAAAAAAGATCTTCCAGAGTATTGCCGGGAATATGACCAACTCATTTTAAAAGCGGGTCAAAAAAAATAATTATGGAAAAAAGCAGACTTTTATTTTCAGGTTCCGCCGGTCAGGGGGTTATTACGGCCGCCATTTTGATGGCTGAAGCTGCCGTGCGGTATGAGTCGTTAAACGCGATTCAAACGCAATCTTATGGTGCGGAAGCCAGGGGCGGGGCCACGCGAAGCGATGTG
>Ga0307991_1000385_pt1 | contig 32160 bp, 31 predicted proteins | sample EllFjometagen131_FD_203146 | JGI IMG/M metagenome (GOLD analysis project Ga0307991, IMG submission 203146) | Marine microbial communities from Ellis Fjord, Antarctic Ocean - #131 | ecosystem: Environmental > Aquatic > Marine > Unclassified | place: Southern Ocean | collected 2014-10-08 | reverse complement strand
GTGGAGCAGTGGTAGCTCGGACGTACGCCAGGTCGGTGGTTCGAGTAAACAAGGAAAAATAAATATTAAAATATATTGCGGGGTGGAGCAATGGTAGCTCGGACGTACGCCAGGTCGGTGGTTCGAATAAACAAGGAAAAATAAATATTAAAATATATTGCGGGGTGGAGCAGTGGTAGCTCGTTGGGCTCATAACCCAAAGGTCGGTGGTTCGAATCCACTCCCCGCTACTAAGTAAGCAAAGAAAAAGCCGATTCGAGAGGGTCGGCTTTTTTATTTCAGGTACAACATAGGTACAACATTTTTTATCTTAGCATTTTCTTTTTTCTATAGGCTTTTGATTTTTGATTAATATAAAGATAAAGAAATTTTATTTTTAAAATAACATCAAAATTGTGGTAGGTGAATTTTCTTAAGTAGAAAAATCATATTTTTTTATTGTATTGATCCACCATCCTGCTTATCTTGACAATATTGCAGGAGTTCCTCTTTAATATTTTGATATTCTTTTTGTGAAACATCATAAGGATGAACGTATTGAAAATCATCATGAAATACTTCAAAAAAAACCTGGTCGCATTCACATGCATCTAAACTCTGTTTATAATATTCAATTGCTTGGATAATGTTTTTGTTGCAAAGCTCAAAATGTCCTAAATTCTTAAGTGTTTTTTCATTGTGTTTAATGCTCAATGTAACTTTTAGACTATATTGCTTTGCTAATTTTAAATCTCCAATCATGAAATAACACCAACTAATATATTGCAAATTCCAAACATTGTCAGGCTCAATATTTTCTGCTTTCCGGTGATATTTAAGTGCTTTTATATAATCTCCTTGTTTTTGAAAATTAAGAGCAAATTGCATCAAATTCCATGCGAATTCAGGATTTATTTCTAATGCTGTTAAATAATAATCATTAGCTGCGGTGTAGTCTCCTTGCATTCTTAAACATTTACCAATTAAACCCAAATTTAAAATATCATCAGGATTAATATCTTTGGCTTCTAAATGAAAATCCATAGCTTTATTATATTCTCCTAATATTTGTAAACAGGAGCCTATTTGCCTTAAACATCTGGAATTATTAGGAGCTATACTTTGTACATTTTTATATTGCTCTAAAGCAAGATGAGTTTTCTCCCATCTAAATAAAACATCTCCTTTCAAAATTTGGATATCAATGTCATTCCGATTTGTTTTCAAGACCGCATGTATAGCTTCAATTGCTTTAACAAAATCTTTCGTACGGATATAAGCTAAAGCCAAATTATATCCCACTATGTTGTTTGTAGATGTCAGATTTATTGCTTCATTGTAGGACTCTATTGCTTTTTTATAGTCACCTTTCCGTGCATATATCAGACCTAAATAAAGGTGTGACTTATAATAATCTGGATTAATTTCAAGTGCCTTTTCATTACATCTAATAGCTTCTTTCAGTTTGTTTAATCTAAAATAAGTTATAGAACTATTACACCATGCTTTGTAGTTTTCAGAATCAAATTTTAATACTTTTTTAAAACAAACCAATGCTTCCTTATATTTTTTTGTAGCGTTATAAACTATTCCAATATTATTTAATGCACCCATAGAATATGGATTTAATTTATATGCTTTTTTAAAACAATTTAATGAAGTTTCAAGATTATTCAATTTTAAATTGGCAATACCTAACATTTTATTAGCAAGATTACTATTTGGATTAATTTCACTTTCCTTTATAAAGTAATTCAAAGCTTTCTTATTATTATTGACGGTTAAATTATAGTATCCAATTAGAAGTATTTTATTTATTTTTTTTGAAAGAGTTAGAAAAAAGCTCTCTATAATAGGACTTTTTTGAATTTTGTCTGGAATCCTTTCTCCATTAAGAAGATATAAATGATTAACACAGATAATAAACTCTTCCATTAAAAGCTCAAAAGAATTCTTAAATTTAATATGTTTATTTCTATGTGCTTTATATATGGATTGAAATACTGATTCTGATATAGATGGGGATTTAATAATTAGATCATATTTCAGAAGCTTCGAAAATTTTGTGTCGGATAATATTTGTGAAAAAAGTTTTTTTCTCAATTGTTTATTTTTATCAACGATATTTTTTTTCAAGAATGGAAAGTAAATATCAAAGGGGACAAACCATTGATAATCTTTAATTAATAAGTTTTTATTCAAATAGTCAAAATCTATATCTATAAATTTCTTATCTCTAATTAAATATACTCCTGCTAAAAATAGTACATTTTGAACAGAGTAATCATCTGGTAATGAATCAATTATTCCTATTACTTCTTTTTGTTTAGTTTCGTCACGATTATACGCTTTGAATAATCCTAGAAATAAACCAACTAAAGCATATTGTCTAGCTGTGTGGTTTTCTTCAATTATTGCTTTATTAACAAGCTTAATTAAAATATCTGCTTTTTCTTTTTCAAATTTTCTAAGTAGGCTTATGGATAAAGCGTTAACAATTAGAATATCCTCAAATTGTCGATTTTTTCTTTTAGAATTATTATTTATAAAAGTAGTGATTTCTGATTTAGTTCCATCACCCAAAACATCTTTTCGAATTATACTTTCAAACAATTTTTCTAGTTCAATTTGACGCCCAACTGGACTTAAATATTCCAGTAATTTATCCCTTAAATGACCTTTACTGTTTTGATCTTCTCTAATTTTCGACAAGATATTGATTACGAATAAATCAAACTCTTTACCATCGTTCTCATTTGTTGAGGAGTAATCAGATAATCTGAATGAATCCTTAATAATATTTAAAATCTGATATTTATTTTCTTTCTCAAAATCAGTTATCACCTCATTACTATCTTCCTCCGGCTTCGAAATTAATGTAGGATACTTATCACTTACCACAAACTTTGTCTTTATTCTATCCTTACCAGTATTATCTTCAGATTCAATTCCTTTGGATTTTCCATCTTTAAGTATCTTTTTTTGATTATCATCTTTAAGTGCTTCTATCTGCCTATCAATCTCCACCACCAAACTTGAATACCCACCTTTATCCAGATAAAAAGCTTTCATTTTGGGCAATTCAGCTTCAAGAGTGTTGTCTATCAAATTTTGCCAACATTCATACTCAAGGCACCAGGCAACGGTATGCAAAGTTTTGATATTTTGGTACTGCCCTTCGTTTTTGATTTCAGTTTTTTTGTTTTTCTTCTTTGGATTGCCCTCACCAAATAATTTTACCAAGCTAACAATATCAGTAGTTACATGATGTTTGACTTCATGCTTTAAAAGACAATTTTCATTAGTTCTTATTACATTTTCCTTCTTGTTTTCTCGTTTAAACAATTCCTCCCAATTTACTTTTGCTACCTTATGCAAATTGTTTATTGATAATTCTTTCCCATTGCCTATATCAAAAATTAGATATTCTTCGCACTGCTTAATGATTGTTCTTTTCAAGGCATTGTAATTAACAATCTTACCATCTTTAAAAGCCTCTTCGCCAAATCTTTCTGATTCAATTTCGAGCTTCTTTATTAAAATATCTATGATTGGTTTTAGGACTTTGGCCATATTTAAATTTGACAAATATTATTTCCTTGCTAAAGTACAAATGATTTTCTTTTCCCTTATTAAATTATAGATAATATTGAAGGATCGTTTGTAACTAATGGAAACCTTTGGCAATACATTCCAAACAATAATAATGCTGTAGCTTTATTTGACGGTGAACCGTTCCCAAGTAAAGGTGTTCTAGATTTGATTGGTCATGCCGGTGTAAAAAAAATTGATGCTATTTTAAAAGGGATGAAAAGAGTAAAAGAAATTATTTATGGATCAAATTCCATTAATGTTGGTTTTGACTGGCACCAGTACTTTACATCAATACCTGCGCAACAAGAAGATAGATCCCTCCCTGCAATTTTTGAGAACAATCCTATCATTGTTTGTAATGCTAGTATTGGTTTTTCGCTTGATTTGACTCCCCCTGATGATTATATAAAAAAAGAGAGTTTTGATGCGGATGTTTTCTCAGATATTCTCACAAAAGAAATCACCCTATACAGAGATTATGTTTTACATCTTATTTCTGAAGTGAACCCTGTAATGCAGAAAAAGGTATTGTCTCTCCAAGATTTTGATAAAATTAAAAAAGGTGATACTAAAACCATTGAAAAAATTCAGGGCACTGAATTTCTAACCGATCATTATGAATTTCTCTAACAAAAAGTTTTACTCATTTTTTGTTTTCATACTTTTGATCACGACCTCCACACGAAAGAGATAACGGGCAAGTCTAAAATGTTACCGCATAGTTACAGCTATGTTACGGCGAACTTACGATCTTATCAACCTGATTTAGTGTACTTTATGTTTGTTTTGGCATGTTTCCCAATCTATCTTTGCATTCATAATTCTTTTAAACCCATTTAAAGCTATTAATTATGAAAGCGATTTATTTAAATCAAAAACAAGCAAAATCAAGTAAAAATTTCAAACTATTCTATTGGAGAGGGATTTTCTATGTCTCTTTATTATTATGGATTCTTGCAATGCTCCTATTCCAATAGGAGTATTTTGAATTTTCAGTGTATTCATAAGATTTATAAATAAAAATTTAATTGATGTGAAAAAAGATAATAAAACTTCTAACAGTATTAAAAATAAGAAAGAATCAAAAGATATAACAAAATTGTATCGTACGAAACAAAAAGAATCTTCTCCAACACATGAGCAATATCTGAATTTTCAGAAAACGTACGATTATTTCAATCAAAACCTGTTCGCTAATTCTTTACCTAATTGTTTATTGAGTTTCTATCGAAGTTTTCGCTCTTCCGGGTTTTTTGTTAATAACATATGGAGAAACGGAAACCAGATTACAAGCCAAATAAGTTTAAGTTCTGTTTTTCTTGGTGAAGAACCAATAGAAGTTATGTCTACACTCGTTCATGAAATGTGCCATTTATGGCAATATAGATATGGCAGTCCTTCCAGAACTGGTTATCACAACAAGGGGTTTGCTGAAAAAATGGAATCCGTTGGACTTATCACTTCCACTACTGGCAAAGAAGGTGGTAAAAGAACCGGACAAAACATGTCTGATTATGTTAAAAAGGGTGGAAAGTTTGAGCATGTGTTTAATTCAATGCCAAAGGAGTACTTAATGCCGTGGGTTGAAAATGCCATATTTGTTTTCAAACCCAGTTCCAATGATACTGCTATAAAACCAAAGAATAGAAATAAAACTAAATATTTCTGTCGCAATTGTGGCGTGAATGCCTGGGGAAGACCAGATCTATCTCTTATATGCGGTAATTGCAATATAAAATTTCTCTCAATATAAATCTTCAAAAATTTAATTATGAAAACACTCACAAGTAAAACAAATCACGAAAGAAAAGATTTCATAGATATTCTTGCAATAGTTTTTCTCATTTGCATCTATGGGTTGCCGATAACACTTTTTCTTTCTGTATTTCTCTGATTTATTTCAGATCAGGGAGAAAATATTTTTTTGTGGATTTAGATAAATCTCACTCTCAAAAATTCAGTTTAATAAAATCTTAAAAAAAAATTTATTAAAAACCTATTAAACATTTTTAGAAAATCAAATAAACAGAAGGATGATAAAAAAAGTAAAATTATCAACCCTAAAAGAAAATAAGTTCAAAGCAATGATTCAGCAACTTTCTATGTTGAAGTGGAAAAATTTCACTCAGCTTAATTATTTATTAACACTAAATTATATTTATTATGCAAAAAACTGAAAAGATGCATACAAGTGCATCACAAAATCGCAAAACCCAGAAATCACAACATGGTCTAGGTTTTCAAAATGATAACATTTTTGATAAACGGTTTTCACATCCTCAACCTATTCCGACAAACCTTAAGAATTGTATTCAAGAAGGTGGATTTGGAGTTGGTGAAATAATTCCTGGCGTTTTGTTTGGAAGTAAAAATATTGTTCTTGGATCTTCCCGTGGAGGAGAGGAAATTAAACCAGGAACGCTTCATGGTGGTGAAGAAATCAAGCCTGGCACACTTCACGGAGGCGAAGAAATTAAGCCTGGCACATTACATACCATTGAATATTCACCTGCAACATATCGTACTAAGGATGGAATAGCACAATACAAGTTCCGATATGTAAATATTGGTGGAAAATTCGAAATTGACATCATTTTTCAACCCTCTTATGAAGGTAAAAATGAAAGCAGTTCCATAGCACACCGTCTTTCTTCAGCACGTGGAGGAAAAAAGATTTGTTTAAGTGTGGGAAAAGAACCCACGGATATTGAAACTGCTAAAAAGATTTGTATGGAGTGGGCGGAATTAACTCATTCATACATCAAAACTGGAAAATCAATTGATAAACAGGTAAAGGAAAAATCTAATCCGATAAGTAAACTATGGAACAATCTTGTTAATTAAAACTTAAAAGAGGGGTTTTTACCCCTCTTTTTAAAAACTAAATTGATATGAAAATATACCAAAATAATAATGAAACAATGAAAATAACTAAAAGTGCTTTCTATGCTATGCTGAATCACCTTGGTTCACGTCCTGCTGAATCAGGTGGAGCACTTTTTGGATACGAAGAAGATAATATAATTCGTCGCTTCGTACCTGATAAAGATGCATTAACAACCCGATCTTCATACACTATGAATACGGGTTTTCTAAATCCAATCATTAAAAAACTATGGAATGATGAAAGATTATCACTTTTAGGAATATCTCATTCTCATCCTTATGGTAGTAAATATCTTAGCAATCCAGACAAAAATTATTTCAATGATTTGCTTATAAATATCCCACGTAAAAAATTCTACACTCCCATAATATTTGCTATTCCTGATGGAGGACTTGATGTTTTCCCTTATGTTTTCGAAATAGGTTCTTCAACTCCTAAAGCTGTATCAATTGAACTTGTTTCTGATGATTATCCGAAACAAAATGAAGTTCAAACACCGAAAGAACCAAAAGAAAATGTAATAAACAATTTTGTATTAATTGTTCCACCGAAAGAAGAAACAACTTTTAAGCAGCCAGATAAGACGATTAATTTATCACTTGTTTTTCTTTCGATTGCCTTAATTTTTAGCTTTATATATATCGTTGCAATACACTTAATTCCCATATTTTTTCTATCATTTTTTAAATTTTTTGCTTTATGGAACTAAAAGATTTTTCAAGAATAAAAGGAGCTGTAGATATACATCTGCTAAAAAACACTCACATTGTCGGTATTGGTGCAGGTGGAGCATATTGTCTTTATGATTCTTTAGCTCGTTCAGGAATAGGAAAACTTACGGTTTTGGATTTTGATGAGATAGAGGAAGTAAACATCGTCAGACAAGGTTATGAAACGAGTCAAATTGGACATAAAAAAGTTGATGCTCTCGGCGAACATCTACAATTAGTTAATTCAGGAACTCTGTACAAAGGAATTACAAAGAATTTTCTGCATATGAATCAAAAAGAATTGGATGAAGTTTTCGCCAATGCTGATTTATTTCTCTTTTTAACCGATTCATTCGAAGCACAAAGTTTCGGGAACTTATTGGCATTGCATTATCAAAAACCTGCAATATGGGCAGGGTTTTATGAAAAATCACAGTGTGCGGAGATTGTTTTTTATATTCCTAAAGTAACACCCGCATGTTTTCGGTGTGCTGTTAGTCCAAGGTATGAAGCACAAGAAACTGCAAATGAAGAAATACGGGTAAGTTCTCGTTGCAATACCATTTTTCACAGCCAAAATCTTGATTCTTATGTCGGATTCATAGCACTGGCAATTTTACACAATGATATAGAGGGCTATGAATTCTCTAATTGGTTTGGCTCTTTCTGGGACAGAAGTTTAATTCAGATAAAAGTTCATCCTGACTATGGCACTGAAGAAGGAAGTTTATTTCAAAGGGTTTTTGAGCCTACAAATGGCAGAGCATTTTCATTTAATGCAATATGGCAAAAAATTGAACATGAAATTCCTCCGAAGTATAAGCCATGCCCTGATTGCGGTGGTTTAGGTAGTTGTTCCAAATAATCTAATTTCTGTAAAGAAAATATTTACACACTAACGACATTTAAAACACTTATTAATTATGAAAGACAAATTTTTAATAATGGAACGAGAGGATCTGGAGACATTACTTAAGGAAATATTACCAAATGTACCGGAAGCGGAATCAAAGCCTTGGTTGTTGGAATCCGAAGCTATGGAAATTTTAGGAATACGTTCCAAATCTCATATGTGGAAAATCCGAACTACGAACCCGGAAATTCAGGTGTCACAGCCCAGTAGGAAGATAATTTTAATAAACAGACAAAGTCTAATGAATTGGTTGGAAAAAAATTCAATTAAATAACATAAAATCTATATGATATGAAAACACAAGAAAACTTTAAAATGGTGGATCTTATGAAGTACACCAGTGCTTTTAATCTTGGTTGGAGATTTTCCCGCTATGATAAAAGCACTCGAATGATAGAAGTCATTAAGAATATTCATACTCATAATAAAGGTGATAGCTTTTGTGAAGGCTTACTTAGTGGTTTTGATGCTGGACGTTCTAAGACCGTTATTAAGGGAAAAAGGATGTCGGAATTAGATATAATTTTTTCCAAAAAAGAAAAGGAAAACGAAAAGGATTTGGAACGTTAATTTATATTTCGGCAAATGGGGGTTGTGTTGTATAACACACCTCCATTTTTAATTAATAAATCATGAAATTAATCACAAAAGATATAGAAAACAGGTTTGCGCAAATTGGATATCAGGGCAATGAAATTGATCCGGTTGTTGTGGCAAAATTTTTTAATCCCTGTGGTGCTGGTACATGGTACGCCATCGACTATGAACCTGAAAGAAAAATATGCCATGGATATGTGACCGGACTTGGGTTTGATGAGTGGGGTGATTTCAGCATTGAAGAATTAGAGTCCGTAATGTGCCCTCCTCTTAACCTTCCCATTGAAAGGGATTTGTACTTTAGGGAGAGTATGAAGATTTCTGAAGCCTGTCCTGAATTGAAAGAAAGTATAGACAGACGCAAACAATTACGAGAATTAGAGCAAGAAGGCGATTTGTCAGATACTCATGAACCTGAACGATAAAAACCAGAATTGTATGAAATTTTATAAATACTTAGTAGAGAAAGACTTATTGCACATACTGGAAGGTTCTCCTGAAAAGATTGCTGAAACACGTAAAAAATTTCAAAAGGAAAACAGGAAACAATACTTGAAAGAATATCACAAGGTAAGAATTCATAGAGTCTTGATCTTTAGCAAGGAAGAATATGCATTGCTAAAAAAGGGGAGCAAAAATCATAAACTCCCGTTTGCAACTTATGTTAGAAAGTGCGCTCTTGAATATCAATCTAGAGGATTTATTATTCCTGATGAGGAAGAAACCAAAAAAATTCTTGTCCTTTTGAAGAGATATGGGGTTTTATTGAATCAAATCTGTGCCGTAATTAATTATCAAAAATATGCTAGTCCAGAGATACTTATCACAGTTCAGGGGAATTTCAATGCTCTCGAAAAAGAGCTCAGAAACATCTTTGAAGAACCAATAATAATAGAGGATTTTATATTAAACCTGATCAAAAAAGACCCTTCATATATCAATAGAATCTTAACAATTATTAATGCTCGAAAGCCATGATTGTGAAGTCACTCAGACATACTTCCACTTCATTTGACTATATAGTTGAATATCTCAATGAGGGAATGCCTAAAAATCCAGATTTACGTTGGGCATTGTTTCATAATTTGAGTAGAGGGATTGACCAGCAATCTATAATAAATGAGTTTGAAGAGAATTCTAAATACCTAAAACAAAGGTCTGGACTAACTCGAAAAAAAACAATTAAATTTCATGAAATTCTAGGTTTTAGTAAGGAAAGTACACATTACTTAACAACAGAAAAACTAAAACATTTGGCATTAGAATACATCCGCCTTCGTGACCCAGATAATTCTTCAATTGCTCTTTGTGTTCCACATATTGAAAAAGACAAACACGTTCATTTGCATCTGCTATTTTCCAGTAATCATATTGGGAGTGATAGGGCTTCAGATATGCGTATGGATAATTCAACCTTTTATCGCATAAGAAGGGAAATAGAGCGGTATATGTTACAACATTACCCTGAACTTCATCATAGCGTTGTTTATTTGAATGAAAATGAGATTGAAAAGTTAATACCAAAAGAATATCAAGAACAAAGAAGTCTAATAGAATCAAAATCAACAAAAGATTTTGGGAAACAACCAAAGAAAAAACAGATTGCAGAAACAATACAATTATTGCTTGATAAAAGCACTTCATTAGTCAGTTTTACAGAAAGTATTAATCAGAAAGAGGGATTTAAAACCTATTTAAGAAAGGGAAAATTAACAGGAATTATTAAGAACTCTAAAAAATATCGTTTTAGTACGCTTGGCATTCAACTTTTACCCGAAAATCTTAAAGTACTGGAAAGAATGGATGAACTGAAAGAACTTGAAAAAAATCAACAATCGAAACTGGAAAAAGACCTAGAAAGATAAAAATTTATTTCATCATTAAAACCATTGTATTATGAACAGCTTATTTTCGCATTCACATATAAACAAATCAGCAAAATTCCTGACCGGAATAGATAAGTATAATCTTATCAACCGATTTAATACCGGATTAACTTTGGATGGAAGCAATAATAAAATTTCACTTAAAAGATCATTACATCATGCTCTAGTTATTTCTCCCTCAGGAGCCGGAAAAACCACCTCTTATGTTGTCCCGAATCTTCTTCGATTAAAAAATGCCTCTGCAATTGTTCTCGATCCAAGTCAGGAAATATACAATTTGTGCGGTGCGTATTTATCTCGCAAGTTTAATGTAAAAGTGCTCAATGTTACGAACCTGAATATTAGTGAGAGATGGAATCCTTTAGAAAAAGGAATACAAAATCCTGAGGATATAAAAATGATATCAGAATCAATTATTACCAGTGCATACCCAAATTCAAGAGGGAGTGAAAAATTCTGGGAGGACGGTGCGAGATCACTGATAAATATTTTAATCAACGGAGTGAAAAATGATCCGAAAAAAAGAAATCTTGCCTACGTTTATCAGCTTCTAAACCGATTTAATAACGATCAGGATACAATTGACCAGTTGTTATCGGAAAACTTATCAGAAGAAAACTGGCTTGAGTACAAAGGGCTTATTTCTCAACCAGAAAAAATATTTGGAAGTCATGTTGCTACAGCCAAGATAAGTTTGAGTCCATTATCGTCTCCGGTTCTAGCAGAACTTACTTCAAAAAGCACAATTGACTTCTCTACATTCAGGCATACACCAACGATTCTTTTTGTAGTTGTACCTGAACACCAAGTTAAATATTATTCTTTCTTTTTAGCTCTATTATACCGAGAACTTTTTGAAACTTTTATGGAAATGCCTAGACGTGGCGACTTACCCATTTTCATGTTATTGGATGAAGTTGGGAACACATATGTTCCAGGATTGCCTGGATACATCTCCACCATACGTAAGAGGCGTGTTTCTGTAAGTTTGATAATACAGAGTACTCGACAACTTTACAGCAATTACAAGGACGATGCAGACATTTTAATGGAAAACACTCTCAATCATATATATTTTCCAGGATTGAGTATTGAAACTTGTCAGAAATTAAGTGCAAAAATTGGCAATAAATCAATTAATCAAAATAACTATTGGCTTCCAACTGATAAAAAAGATTTTGGGAGAGAGCCGTTAATATCAGCAGAATCTTTAAGAACGCTAAAAGATAATCGCGCTGTTTATATTTACGGAAACCTGAATCCTGTCATGTTACGCTTAACCCCTTGGTATAAATCCTTCTCCTTAAAAAGACGGTTGAAGAAAGGGGGTTGGTTTTGGTTCTTTTAATAAGTCTTTTTTTAACAATCGGTTTGCCACTGCTAATCTTCAAGAAAGAATGGTTTTCTTCTGCTTTAAAGTGGCTATATAAGAATAGTTTAAGATTCCTTCGTTTTTTTATTTTCAAGATTCTAAAAACCATTGGCTGGATATTCATTAGAATTATCCACTGGTTTTTTTGGTTTATATGGGAACTTATACTATTTGTGGGTCGAGCATTTGGAGTTTTGTTCCAAATGCTATTTTCACGATAAGTGAAAATAAAAGGGATTTTAAGGTCTCCTTAACAAGCAACCGGAGGTGGGCAAAATCTATATGGAACCGTTTGGGTCGATATTGATTTTGCGTACTTGCTCAGCAAATATTATGCAGTTTTCTTTGCTTTCTTGAGCGGTGCAAAGGACTTCCCATATTAATGCGAAGCAATAAATTCCTTTGTTGTAGATAGACAACAGCTTGTGGATGAATCACAGCTTTGCTTAAATTAAATCCGTAAGCCACCAATTCAGGATTTTGAAAAGATTACCAAAAGGAAACGGAATAAATAGTGAGTGGAGAAATTAGTAAGTGTTGATGTGGGTTTTTCAAAATGTGACTATCGGAGGAACGGAGATAGTTTCTTTTTGAAAAATGGCTTGTGCGGTGGAAAAAATCAACTCTTGCTAATTTCGTAATGAACGGTTTATGCCGTAGTCTTTTGGAAACCCGGAGGGCTTGTCTTTTAAAAATAGATGTACCTTTGTGAAGGATTTAATTTAATATTTATAAAAAACTTGTTATATGGGGTATGTATACGGAAGCGATATTGAACGTGTGGCGTTATATTTAATCGAACTTCTTCAAGAAAAAGGAAGTGTCAGTTATGATTTTTTTTATGATGGCACAGATGAAACACATGAGAAATTGAATAAACGTTTGGGCTTTTCTAATGAAGGTGATCAAATTGCAGAAGCGTTATTAGATTTTGCTATTTTTGACCTTAAGGGAATGGGAATTGTGAAAACTATACAATTGAAATCAAAACTGGCAGATGGTGAGTTTAATTATCGAACAACACTAACAAATGAAGGGAAAGAGATAATTAAGAGTGGAAAGAAATTGGAGTTTAGAGATTTTGAAGCCTAACTTTATGTCATTATTATTAATCTCTATTTAAATCTACTAAAATCCTTCACTAAGTATTTTATAAACTGCGGCTTCACATGTTCCGTCTTTTCTTTTGTATTTCTACCATTAAACCAGATTGATCTTTTGCCAGCATTTTTTCCGTTTTTGTTACGAGTTGATTCTTGAATAAATTTTTCAGAAGACATTATCCAAGTTTTATCCATTCTTTCTGAATAAAAAACAAAAAAGTAATTTTCTCTTTTTTCATGAGTTATTGCTGCAAACAATGCACCATCTCCAAAAATGACATCTTTTGATCTTGCCTTTATTTGAATTTCAAGAAATGTTCCATCTGATTTTCTCACTATAGCATCTATCCCAAAATCATCTACAAGAGGAACATAAACATCCAATCCTTCCTTTAGCATATTGCCAATTATCCAGTACTCAATTCTTTTTCCAAAACCGGCTTTGTGTCTGTATGTTGTCATGTTTTTTTAAATTTCCGTATCCATAATACCATCAGGAGAAATAAACCAAGATACCTTTTTTTGTCTTTTCTTATCAATTAGAATTACCCAATAGACAGGCTCATTGTCTGTTGAAGTTTGATTTCTGATTTCGTATAATTTCTGAATATCATTATCTATTTTTCGGTGGTATCTTTCATCACTTTCACGATTATTTGGACGTCGCAATTTTAATTCAATGATTGCATAATAATTATGAAAACCATAACCTTTAGACGGCACAATAAAATTTTGTATTGTCGGATTATCTAATGTTCTGCTATCAATAACTACTATATCAGATCTATACCTTAGTTGTTGAGCACCTTGTTCTCTTCTGTCCCCATACCACCTGATTTCAGCATGAACTGAGGCTTTTGGATGATTATTCAAAGCAAGTTTTAATTTACAAAACAGATGTGCTCTTAAATCGTCTTCTGTCAAAAAGTCCCTATAGTCCGCTTCATTAAGAAACTCTTCAAGAGTTTCATTAATTATTTGAGTAATTTCGTTTGGCATTTTATACAAATTTTTACTTTATAATCTCATTAACCCTCCCACTCCAATCATCAGCCATTAATTTAGCCTGCTTTAAAATACTTTCTGTTGCAAGTTTTTGCTGATCTGGTGGATAACCAAATTTACGAAGCGTCCGTTTTACAATTGTCCTAAGTTTTGCCTGGACACTTTCCTTGATAGTCCAATCAATTGAAGTATTCGCTCTGACTTTTTCTACCAAGACCTTTGCAAGATCACGCAATATTTCATCTCCAAGTACTTCTTTCGCACTGTTATTGTTGGCAAGAGCATCATAGAAAGCAACTTCGTACTCTGTTAAACCTAACTCTTTCGCCCGTAAATCTTCTTTCTTGATCTCATTTGCCAATTCAATTAATTCTTCGATTACTTGGGAGGCTGTAAGCAAATTGTTTTGATATTTCTTGATAGCATTTTCAAGCATTTCAGAGAACTTTCGGCTTTTAATCATATTTGTTTTTGCCCTGCCTCTTATTTCATCGTTAAGAAGTTTTTTCAGTAGTTCCAAAGCAAGATTTTTCCTTTTCATCCCCTTTATTTCTTCCATGAACTCATCAGAGAGAATTGAAATGTCAGGTTTTTTAATTCCTGCTGCATCAAAAATATCTACAACTTCTTCAGCAATAACAGCCTTATCAACGATTTGGCGAATTGCTGTTTCAATTTCATAATCACTTTTACCCGTTCCGGCAGGCTCAAATTTTGTAAGTCTGGCTTTTATTGCCTGAAAGAAACCTACATCATCTTTTATTTCCATTGCTTTAAGATGTGGAACAGAAAGTGCAAATGCTTTTGTTAACAAACCGACTTCCTTTGTAAATCTGTTTTTACCATCTTCAAGATTAAGAATATGCTCCTGTGCTTCTAGGATAATTGTCATCTTTTCGTGGGTGTCAGCCGTAAAATATCTTTGATAACCAAATCCCTCAAACATTTGTGAAACAATCTCGTGTTTTTCAAGCATGACAGTTACCGCTTCTTCCTGATTTAATGTTGGCTTTCCTTTTCCTCCACTCTCCGTGTAAATTGCTAATGCGTTTTTTAAATCTGATGCTATTCCAATGTAATCAACTATTAAACCTCCTTCTACGTCTTTATAAATACGGTTTACCCGGGCAATTGCCTGCATAAGATTGTGTCCCCTCATGGGTTTGTCTACATACATTGTCTTTAGGCATGGGGCATCAAATCCTGTAAGCCACATATCCCTAACGATAACAATCTTTAAAGAATCATCTGGGTCTTTCAGTCGGTCACCAAGTGATTTACGTTCCTGCTTAGATGTATTGTGAATTTGCCAATTCACCGGATCGGAAGAAGAAGAAGTCATTACAACTTTAATTGCTCCTTTCATCTTGTCATCATTGTGCCATTTAGGACGAATCTTAATAATCGCCTCATACAGTTCAACGGCAATACGTCTGCTCATGGATACAAACATGGCTTTTCCGGCAAATACTTCCTGTCTTTTTTCAAAGTGATCTACAAGGTCTTTGGCAACGACCTTTAATCTTTCCTTATGGCCAACAATTGCCTCTAATTGTGTCCATTTTGCCTTGGCTTTATCTTTGGCAGTAGATTCTTCCCCTTCAGTTATTGCTTCTACTTCCGCATCAAGTTTCTCTTTCTCCTCCGGTTTCAGGTGAACCTTTGCAAGTCTTGATTCATAATAAATTCTTACGGTTGCCCCATCTTCAACGGCTTGCTCAATATCATAAATATCAATGTAATTCCCAAAAACAGCAGGAGTTGAAACATCTTCCTTTTCAATTGGTGTTCCTGTAAATCCAATAAATGAAGCCTTTGGTAGCGCATCCCTTAAATACTTTGCAAATCCGTACTTTGTATAAACCTGACCGTCTTTTTCAATATTTTTAGCACTAAACCCATATTGGCTTCTGTGGGCTTCGTCAGCAATTACAATAATATTTTTACGGTTGGATAATAAATCATAAATCGTATTGTTTTCTTCTGGTGAAAATTTTTGAATAGTTGTAAAAACGATCCCTCCACCAGATGTTTTTAACAAAGATTTTAGATGATTCCGGTCTTTTGCCTGAATCGGTTCTTGTCGTAATAATTGCTTACATCCTGCGAAGGTTTCAAAAAGTTGCTCATCAAGGTCATTCCGGTCGGTAATGACAACAATTGTAGGATTATCAAGTTCCAAAACAATTTTCCCCGAGAAAAAAACCATTGACAATGACTTTCCACTTCCCTGGGTATGCCATACAACTCCGGCTTTTTGGTCACCAATTGGTTGGTCTTTAATGGATGGCAAACCGTACTTTTCAGGGTTCTCTTCAAATTTCAATGTTTTTCCAGAAGCTCTTTTTGTAGAAACAACAGCTTTGTTAACAGCATGATATTGATGATAGCCTGCAATTTTCTTTACCGTTTCAATTTGTACTATCTTGGTTTTTCCATCCTCTCTCTTTGATTTCTCAAATACAGTAAATTGCTTGATTACGTCCAGTAGAATATCAGGGCGAAGCATTCCCCTTATTAACGTTTCTATTTGAGGAGTTGTGGCACTGTCGTCTTTAATTCCATCAACTGTTTTCCAATTCATGAATCTTGACCACCCGGCGGTAAGTGATCCTGCTTTTGCATCCAGTCCATCTGAGGCTACCAATAAACCATTAAAGAAGAATAAATCAGGAATGGCATTCTTATAATTCTGTAATTGGGTGAAAGCCTTTTTTACGGTGGCATTTTCATCAACCGGATTTTTAAGTTCAATTACTACCAAGGGTAAACCATTTATCAACAAGACTACATCAGGACGCCTGTTAAAATTATCATTAGTTACCGTGAATTGGTTTGTAACTACCAAATCATTATTTAAGGGGTTCTTGTAATCCACTAACCAAACCTTATCACCTCTCAAATATCCATCTTTCGAATATTCTACATTTACTCCTTCGGTAATCAGTATGTGGAAATATTCATTGTTCTCAACTAAATTCTGACTAGGAAAATTCAATACCTGTTTTATTGCCTGTTCTTTAACATCTGCACTAATGTTGGGATTCAACTTATTTACTGCTTCTGCTAATCTTCCTTTTAAAATTACTTCAGAAAGACTTCCTCTTTCCTCTTCTTGATTTTCAGGAGACAAATATTTATATCCCTGCTTTTTCAGCAGTTTTATACAAAGTTCTTCAAGGTCTGATTCGTAGATTGGGGTCATAGATTAAATACTTTTAATTAGTATGTTGTAATGCTTAGGATCAGATTTTTCTACTATTTTTAGTAAAATTTTAATCGCATCTTTACTCTCACTTTTATCTTTGTGTTCAATCGTACTAGTTGGATCAGAATTGTGTGAAAATTCATTTACCAACTTATATGCTTTATTCCAATCCGAATCACTTATTTTTTCATTCTCATTTTTAACCTCATTTAATTCTTTTACAATAGCTTCCATTTTTTGCTTTTGGTTTCTTGAATCTGGAATCTTAAAATCAGCAAAGATGTCAAAAAAACGTCTTGCAACATTCCCAATTGTATAAAAATCAGCGTAATCCAGATCTATATCTTTAAATTTGTTCAACAAACTAAACAAAAAGTGATACTCAGATTTATATTTTCGTAATGTTTTATCTAGCCTCACAATTTTTGCTTTTCTGGTATCATTTTCTGTAAAATTCTCAACCATAAAAAACGCACAGGGTAAAGGTTTTTCAATTTTGCCCTCTAATTTTTGCTTTTCATTCTCTTTCTTTGTGTGATTGTTTCTGTTGATATACCATTCTTTCGTAAGATTAAAAAACTGGAAATTGTGAGTAGAAATAAAAAGTTGTCCTACCTCTTTAAAGTGAGTATTTATTAGAGAAAAAACCTTATATATGAAGTTTGAATCAAAACTGGAAATAGGATCATCAATAAAAATAATTCCTTCTTTGATTTTAAATTCTTTTTCTTCGGTCTTAACAATAAAATATGAAAAAGCAATCGAGGTTTTCTCTCCTTCGCTCAAATTTTTTGCGGGTTGTCCATCTCTTTTTATAATGTAGCCTTTTTTATCTTCATCTAATTCAAGCTTTATTTCCTCTCTGCCAAAGAATTCTTTTAGATGTTTATTGATTTTATTTATTGCTTTCCCAATATTTGAAGTCTTTTTTTCTAATTCTAAAATTTCGAAATTATTTTTATTTACATCATCTAAGGCAACCTTTTCTTTTTCTTTTGCATCATTTAAGCTACTGTTAAAACTTTTATAATCTTGCTCTGACAGGGCGACAGCGATAGTATGGAGTTCTAATTTTTCTTTTGCTTTTCTGACTTCAGTCTCATGATCTTTTATTTTTTGATTATGTTGTAAAATGATTTTATTTATCTCATTAATAATTTTGTTTAGTGCCTCAGTATAATCTTCGGGCTCTTTGATCATTTCTGGAATATCTGTATTAAATGGATTTTTAAATTTTTGTTCTAAACAAATTTCAGAATCCCAAAGCCATTTATTTTGTTTTTTGACAATTTCATTGAATTTTTTTGTTTGTTCTTCGTAAGAAGTATCTAAATCACGGTATAATTCAGTATTTTTCTCGAGGATGGAAACTGATTTTTTATTTTGAAGGTCTTTGATTAGAAATTCTATTGCACTCTGTAAATCTTCATAATCCTTGCTGAAATGTTTTGCCAACGAATCAAATAAGTTACTACTTAATTCATTTTCGCAAAAAAGACACTTCTTGAATTGATTTTTAGCTTTGTGGATATCAAAACCTTGCTTTACCCAATCATTCAACTCTTCATCAAGACCACCGTCTATGTCATTGGGATCTTTTAGCCTTTCAAGTAATTTTGAAACTATCTTTTTATCGAGCAGAGATTTTATTTGCTGAAAAATAAAGCTGAAATTTACAGGTGATAGCTTTATTGAAAGAGGTAGTTCTTTTTCAGGCTCGCTTTTACTTATTACCTCATATTTTTTCTTATCCTCCTCAGAAAGTGCTATGCTAGCAAAATTATCAATTCCAAAACTGTTAATTTTACTTTCTACCTTTGTCTTATTGTAGGATTTATCAAAAAGAATGTTAGCAATTTCACGTCCTAATCCAGTTAGAAAACTACTTTTTGCATCTTCGATTACGATTTTGTTCTTTTTGGTGTCTTCATAAGTCTTGCCAATTTCTGTTTTATCAAGTCTTAATTGTTCAAGTTTTTCTTTGCTTTTAATATCTTCCTCACTAACATAAACAATCGGGTTACAAGAATCAGAAGGATCAAATGATATATTTTCATCAATAAAATCCTTATTAAAGACTTTTATTGGTAAAGAGTTGATAGCAACATCTGTATTTTTTACAGTTGCATTATCATTTGTTTTGATCTCAAATTCGCCGTTTTCGGGGTATTGCTTGAATTTAACCTTTTCAAAAACGCATCTTTTCTCACAACTTGCAAAAACACGAGAGATTGTTGTCTTTCCGCTTCTGTTCCAACCATAGATTAAATTAAATCTTTTAAATTCAGGAAGTTCAGTTTTCCATGAAAAATCATGAAATATACCAAAGTTTTTAAGTTTTGAGATTTTATTGATCATAATCAGAAACGTTAAGACTTACCCTCACCTCACCACTCATTAACTTGGGCAATAATTTATCCCTAAGTTCAGAAAGTGTCTGAATGTGAACTATATTATTAAGTAACTTTTTAAATACCGGTGTAATCAACTCATCAAATGACTTAAGTGTCTTTTCATCTGGGATTGGTGTTTGAAGTTGCCTGAAAGCAGATTTACTAATCTCTAAAAATGTTGAACCATTCGCTGCTCCTATTATTGATTTCATGTTTAATTTTAGCCAATTATACATGAAATAATTTGAAAACTCTGCCTCAGGCAAGAAGGCAATATATCCCTGATTTATTGCTATATCAACATTACTTAAGGCAATATATCCTATTGGAGCACGTGACGAAAAAAGCAATGTCCCTTTTGGCATTAGACCTGAACTAATTTTTTTTAAGCCAGATTCCGTAATCATTTTTTGTGTATTAAGCAAATATGATTGTTTACTAATCGATAAGTCTTTTGGGCTTGTCCAATGAATATTCCCATACCAATAATCAGGATTTTTAGTACTTGGTGTTGTGCCTCCTTTTAAGTTCACGTATTTTCCGATATTATCAACTCTCCACCCCTCCGGTATCATCCCCAACTCCGAATCAACCATTTCACCAACACCGGGAAAACGAAAATCCACAAACCACTCTTTAAACAGGACTTGTGCCATTTCTTCCAAGGTTTTATTTTGGTTTTGAAGTAGTTTTATTTTTGTATTATATGAGGAAATTACTGAAGCAATTCCTTTTTGTTCTGGTAATGTAGGTAGAAGAATTGGAACCTCAGAGACTGCCTTGAATGTAATTTGAGGAAATGTGCCTGAACGTGATTCCGCAATTATTTGAAACTCTTGGAGTGTCTTCTCATAAGTTAAAAAAAGATATAAGAAATTAAGGTCTATTTTATCTTTTTTCTTAATTACCATGAATTTCGTAGAAACTACATAATTTTCTACATCAAAATCAACTATGGCGTATCGTTTGTTTATAGGACGAATTTCACTGAATAAAATATCTCCCTTTGCAATAGCTTTTTTAGCTTGTCCCGGTAATCCATCTTTTGAGGATTGTTTTGAGTGTAAAAATTTTCCTTCCAAAACATCACCTGTATTAACAAAAACTACATTCTCTTTGATTGAAAAGTCAAAACTACGCGATATATTAACCGCCACCTCTCCTAGGGTCGTTTCAGTCCAGCCATTAATATTTGTTATTGAATCATTCATTCTTTTTCTTCTTAGGTATTAGTTTTGTCACCATACAGTCGAAATCGGATTTTATTGGAAGTAGATTTTCTGTCATATTCTTAAATGTTAAAGCCAATTTTGCTAAGTTGTTGTTTTATTTCTTCATCAAGCAGTTTTTCTTCTTTCATCTGCTCTGCCAATTTTGAAGTCAGGCGATCCATTTTTTCTTCAAATGGAATACCGTCATCTTCCTGATCCTCAATTCCTACATATCTGCCGGGAGTTAAAACAAACTTATGCTTTTGTATTTCTTCTGATTTAGCAGATTTACTAAATCCTTTTTCATCTTTGTACGTACTTTTAGGTTGTCTCCATTCGTGATAAGCATTGGCAATTCTTTCAACATCTTTATCCTCAAAAACCTTATGTGTACGGTCTTCCATAAATCCCAGTTCAGAAGCGTCAATAAAAAGTACTTCTCCTGTACGTTTACGATCTCCGTTGCCATGTCGTTTACGGGAAATAAACCATAAGCAAGCAGGAATTCCGGTATTGTAAAAAAGTTGTTTGGGTAAAGAAACAATGCAATCAATCAAATCATCTTCAACCAATCGTTGACGGATTTCTCCCTCTCCACCCGAATTAGAAGATAGTGAGCCGTTTGCCAATACAAAACCCATTACACCTTTAGGTGATAGATGATAGATCATGTGTTGCATCCAGGCAAAATTGGCATTTCCTTTAGGTGGTAATCCATATTTCCAACGTGGATCGTTTTGCAGAATTTCCTGCCCCCAGTCACCTTGATTAAAGGGTGGGTTGGCAATAATAAAATCTGCTTTCAGGTCGGGATGAGTATCTTTTAAAAATGAGCCTTCGTTGTTCCATTTTATTTGAGAACCATCAATGCCACGAATAGCAAGATTCATTCTGCTTAATCTGTAGGTTGTTTGGTTGCTTTCCTGTCCGTATATAGAAATATCATCAATCTTTCCGGCGTGTTCCAGTATAAACTTTTCACTCATCACAAACATACCTGAAGAACCACAACAAGGGTCATATACCCTCCCTTTGTATGGCTCTATCATTTCAACCAATAGTTTTACTATTGATTTTGGTGTATAGAATTGTCCTCCTTTTTTTCCTTCTGCATCTGCAAACTCCCCTAAGAAATATTCGTAAACCCTTCCCAATATATCTTTTGATTTTGCGGCTTCATCACCAATAGATATATCTCCGATAAGGTCAATCAACCCCCCAAGTGAAGCAGGGTCGAGATTTGGTCTTGCGTAAACCTTTGGCAAAATACCTTTGAGTGTTGGGTTCTCCTTCTCAATTGCTTCCATAGCAATATCAATGTCCTTACCGATGGTTGGTTGCTTTGATTGTGCATGTAAGTGTTCCCATCTTGCGTTTTGAGGAACCCAAAAAACATTCTCACCTACATATTCATCCTTATCCTCAGGGTCTGCTCCCTCAAACTCGCCTTTACCTTCTTTCAACTTCTGATAAAGATCCATAAAAGAATCCGATATATATTTTAGGAAAATTAAACCAAGTACAACATGCTTATATTCTGCCGCATCAATATTTTTTCTGAGTCTGTCTGCTGTCTTAAAAAGTTGTTTTTCGAAATTAGGGGTAATCTTCTTCATGGAAACATTTTAGTCAAAAAAATCTTTTAAAACAAAAATAAAACAATTTATTCGATATGAATGAATTAACTGGAAAAATCTCCAAAATCATTTTTCGGAGATTCTGCTTATATATCCCCTTCATCCGCCAATGAATAATAAGTCTCAGAAGTTAAAATTACATGATCCAATACAGGCAAATCTAGTAGTTCACCTGCTTGTTTCATTTTTTTTGTGAGATTTATATCGGATTCACTTGGTTGAATATTTCCTGAAGGATGATTGTGTGCCAATATGATACTTGAAGCATTTGATTTTAAAGCGATCTGAAAAATAACTTTAGGGTCTGCAACTGTACCAGCCATTCCTCCCGATGAAATGACAGAATAACCAAGGACTTTATTAGCTCTATTTAAACAAATGACGGCAAATTCTTCCCGATATTCTATTTGATCACTCCATACAGAGCGAAGAACTTCAACAACATCTTTTGAAGAATTGATTTTCCTCATATCTGAAAATTTTTGCTTATTGTGATAAGTGATTTTGATTTCAGCAAGATTTGAATTGAAGAGATTTATTGAACTATTCATTGAGTTTACCCCTGCCCTGAGGATTTATTTTGGCTACTGGCTCGCCGTTAATTAAATTTTTGGCGATTCCACAAGCGGAATAAAAATTTTAGAACAAGTATTAGGGTCACTTCCGATTTTTTCGGAATGAAAGAACCCAAAGGGCTGAAGGAAGCATTATTATTTGTAAATGCTTCTGTAAGTACTTAGTGATAAATATTTTTGTGAGGTTAACTTTGTCGGGAATTTGATTAAACGTTCTGTATTTTACCAGTCTGAGGAGTTTATTTACGGGACTAAGCAAAATAATTTCGGCTACAAATAAACCTGTGCTATAAATCCACCACTTCCTAACCCAACTCTCATGGCTCTTGAAAAAAGTGCGTCTTTTTTTGATGAAGAAATTCTTCAGAAAACTTTAAAGGTCGTTAACAAACCTTACAAGGACAAATACGTTCCAGGTATCAACATACAAGGAAATTATTTAAAAGGTTATGGCTTTAATACTGGTGATAAGGTATTTGTACAAGTTGTTGAGAATGTAATTCTCATTGAAAAGATATTAGATACAAAGCTTAATCAGGAATAAATATCTCCTCCAAGTTCATAAACAAGGTTTCGAAAAGTTTCGATAAAACCGAACAAATAAATCTTACCTAACGCAATTAATTACTACTTACATCTTAAATAGATTTTTCAACTTGTTATTTTAACTATTTCTTTATGCAGCAATCAATAAATTTTAATAAAAAGAAAAATAAGAAATTTTTTTCACATAAAAGAAAAACAAACAGAGGAAACATAATTGATATTCAGTTTGTTTTTCCTGAACAAAATTCAGAAGAAGTGCTGGAAGAAATTACTGCTGGGCTTACGTATAGCGGATTATTTCAGGGCATATCAAAAAAAACAAAAAAACACTAAAAATTGACATTAAATAAAATTTGGGTAGGCTTTTTATATGAATTCCTCTTATGACGACCAACTAAAACGCAGAACAGCAATTTATATCCGTGTATCCACCCAGGAACAAAAAATTGAAGGATACGGACTAGAGTCACAAAAAAGAAGACTTGTGTCTTACATTGAAGACAATAAAGCCCTTAACCTAATTACAAAACCAGAGTGGATATTTGTTGATGTTCACACAGGATCAGAATTGCAAAGAGAGGGGTTGCAAAAACTCTTGAATTTAGTGGAACAAAAAAAGTTTGATTCTGTAATTGTCTGGAAGATAGACCGGCTTTCCAGAAGTTTAAAACACTTGCTTTGCATTTTTGAAAAATTTCAAAAACATCAGGTAAGTTTTATATCCATACAAGAAAACATTGATTTTAATGGGCCTATTGGAAATCTGATATTTCAGATTTTTGGTTCAATTGCTCAATTTGAACGTGAACTCATCAAAACAAGAACTATGGCAGGTAAAATTACTTCAGCAGAAATGGGTAATTATACAGGCACTCAAATACCTTATGGATATGAACCGATTAAAAATGAAGGGGGCAAAGGGAAAAAACTCAAAATTATTCCTGATGAGAAAAAAGTAATAAAAGATATTTTTAATTGGTATGTTTATGAGGAGATGGGATACATTCAAATTGCTAACAGACTGAATGATTTAAAAATACCAAAAGGGAAACATTCCAACAAACGAAATAAAAATTCTCGATGGAGTCATAAACACATTGAAAGCATAATTCCAAACACACTCTATAGAGGGGAATTCCTTGCTAACAGAAAAGACGAATATGGAAATTTACTCCAAGAAGACCAATGGACTGTAGTAGCAATTCCTGCTTGTGTAGGTGAATTTTTGTTTTCACTTGCTCAACAAAAACGAACAAGCAGAGCAGGAAGAGTACAAGAAGGTAATCATATTTATTTGCTTTCAAATAAACTAATTGATGTTACGGTTCCAGAAAGAAAAAAATTCTACGGTATTCCTCGTTCCAAGGGTGGACACAGTTACAGGAGAAAACAATACACTTCTACTGAAAAAAAATATTATTCTGTGTTTGAAGTCCCTGCAGAAGCGATTGAAGAAGCTGTATGGGAAAAATTGAAATTTGCACTTGGTAATTCTGAAGAATTCATAGAAAGGCATTTGAAACTAGAAAAATTTAGTAAAACACATATTGACACATTGCAGGAAGAACTAACTGCTTTAAGAGAAAAATTTGTAAATACCGAACTTGAAACTACACGTATTGAAAAGGCATACGAAAACGGTATTTACAGTATTGAAAAAATGGAAGTTAAAATGTTGGAGGCCACAAAAAAAGAAGGACAAATACAAAACAGAATTCAGAAAATTGAAGACGAATTACAAATTCTCAGTTTCAAAGAAATTGAGATAGAAGGACTGAGGAAAGCATCAAAGCAGGTAAAATATAATTTGAATAATTTATCCAGAAAACAAAAAAAGATGATTCTTGATATTTGTATTGCCAGAGTGGAGGTAAATAGAAAAGAACTTCCGTCAAATGGGATACAGAAGAAATGGCTTAGAGAATTAGAAGTTCATTTTAGATTTAACCCTGGCCTACTTTCTCAGGGTTTAGAGCAAGGTCGAACCCGAAAATCCCATGATAAAGCTGTAGATAGTGAGTTAAATAGGATAAATGGAGTATCTGGTGAGCAAGGGGTCAGTGGGTACACTTTTTTCACTTGCAGATTTCATATCGAAAAGATTGTAGAGAAAAAAGACAATAAAGCTATTTATAAAGCTTACTTAGAAGAAGTAAGCAATGATTCAATTCCTTCTTGAGCTGCTTTTTCAATCTGACTCGCTTTTTCCAGAATATTTATAAATATATTGGTATCTTTCTTTGGGATTGCCTTAACATACTTCATCATCATTATGATTTGAGCCGCGACAAGGGGGGCTCTTTTCTTTGGATACACATATTTAATTTCTATTGTGTTTCCACAATTTTATGTCGTTTTTCGACCTTTTACTTTAAAGTATTGCATGAGAGATAAGTTAAAAATGAACTCATCTTCCTCTTATTTGAAATGAATCAAAATTATTCTTTCAAAGAATTATTTGTACATATGACAAATCTTCTTTAATTTTATCCAAACTTAATTAAAATCTTAGTTATAAATTCATTAATATGAAAATAAGAAGACTCGTAGTTAATAATTTCAGAGGGATTAAAAAGTTGGAATGGACTCCAAAAGACGATAGTCTCATTTGTCTAATTGGTCATGGAGATTCAACAAAGTCATCTATACTTGCCTCTATAGAATATGCATTATTCCCTCATTGGAATCTAAAGTTAACGGATGCTGATTTTTATGAATGTAAACCTGCCCAAAATTCGATATACATAGAATTGATCATTGGAGATATAACAAATACAGAATTCATTCACGACCCTCTTTTTAGTACTTCTGGAAGATATTGGGATTCCGGAAATAAATGTTTAGTAAATTCAAATGAAGCAGAAGGGAAAGAATTGGTTCTGCAAATTATTTTTAGAGCCGATAAAACACTTGAGCCAACTTGGTTTATATCAAATGAATCAGGAGTAGAAGAAATAATAAAACAAGGGAAAAGAGCTTTGTTTAATATGACAAGATTTGATGATAAATCCGAACGAAATTTCAAATGGGGCTATAATACAATGTTGTCCAGAATAACTGAGAAAAATGGGCAGAAAGAAATAAAAAGCGTTTTAGCTGAGGCAGGAAGAAACGCTAGAGACAATTTTGATGAAAATAAGCTTGATGTAGATTTTCATGAAAGTTCTAAGATTGTCTCAGAAGAAGCGAAAATTTGGGGAGCAGGGCATAAATCAATAAAACCTTTTTTAGATGTTTTTTCAGCTGAAGCTTTATGTCTAAACGATGAGAATAATATTCCAATTCATATGATGGGAGCTGGAAGCAAAAAACTGATCTTAATAGCAATGGCAAAATACCTTTTCTCGAATGATGATATCCCTGAAGGTCACATATTGTTAATGGATGAACTAGAGAATGGGTTAGAACCTCATAGATTAATACATGTAATTTTTTCATTAAATGATATTGCTAAACAATTTGGGTCTCAAATTATTATTTCTTCACATTCTCCAATTGTTTTAAAGGAAATTGCAGGAAATGGTACATATAGAGTAATCAATGTAAATAATGAAATTCAAATAGTTAAATTAGACCCAGAAAGCAATGGTGCGATTAGAACTAATCCAGAAGGATTTTTCCTAAAAAAAATAGTTATTTGTGAAGGAAAAACAGAAATTGGTCTATTAAGAGCAATAAAAAAGAAATGGATACAGGATCATGCAATGGCTCCCGAACATCTTGGAGCTTATTTTATTTTAGGAGAAGGAAGTAAAGTGTCTAAATATATTGATGTTTTTACTCGATTTAACTATGAAATATGTGTTTATCGGGATAATGATGTTCAACAACCCTTACTTGCTGGAATACCTGATTTCAAGTATCAAGGAACCATAAATACAGAACAAGCGATATGTAATGAAGCCCCAAACGACTTAATATCTAATATCATTTCTTTTTGCGAAGAAAATGGGAAAACAAATGTTCCAAAACAGGAGACGTTTGATAATAATTACAGAGAAGAACTGGCAGATTTTTTGCATCAAGAAGATGTTTTTAGAAGAATTGATCGAGGAGAAATATTAGGAGAATTAATATTTCCTTACCTAGAGCAGATGAGAGATTCTGACTTTGTAAAAACCATAGGTGATATTGAACAGTGGATTTATAGCTAAAATTATATTATGGCAAAGCGTGAATACATAATTGCACCTGCTGGACATGGTAAAACTGAAAAAATATCAAATTTTGTTTTTACTAACCCAACTAAAAGAGTTCTTGTTCTTACTCATACAAACGCTGGTATTAACACTTTGATTAAAAGGTTTAGGAAGTACGAAATATCTTCAAGTAAATACGATATTTCAACAATAGATTCATTTTCTATAAAGTATGCAATGGCATACTCTTCGCTATCAGGTATAAATAACAATCCTACAACAAATCCTGAATATGATTTATGTCGACGAGGTGTTATTAGGGTTTTCGATCTTGCTTTTCTTCAGAGCTTTTTACAAGCAAGATATTCTCTCATTGTAATTGATGAATATCAAGACTGTACTGATATACAACACGAATTTATTTTGAAATTATCAGAAAATGTGGATTGTATAGCTCTTGGTGATCCGATGCAGGGAATTTTCAATTTTGGGGGGAATAATTTAGTTGGTTGGCAAGATATACGATCAAATTATGATCAGCACGAAACAAGGTTAGAAACTCCCTACAGGTGGAGTAATGGGAATGAGGCACTAGGTAGATGGCTAAGTGATGCTCGTAATAAACTTCAAAATGGCGAAGAATTGGTATTTGAAGGTGAAAACATTCAGTTTTTCGAGTGTTCACTATTTAATGAGAAAATTTCTCCAGTATACCGATGTATAAATAGTACAAAAGAACTTTTATTTGTAGTGAAAGATGATAGCACTACCGGAGCAATGAAAAAGAAATTTGCAAGAACCTTTAATGGCTTACTTCAAGTCGTAGATGCCTTAGATTTTTCATTGTTTTACAAATTTCTAGCAAATGTTGAATCAGATGAGGACAAAACAGTTTTTAATGCTCTAATTACCTTTTTTGAAAACTGTATGACACAAGTGAATCATTTTAAAAATCCAATTGAAAATAAAATAAAAAAGTTATGGGACGGAACTAATCCCCTGTCCATCTCTGATATTAGAAATAAAGCATTTGCAATTAGAGATGATGTTAAAAAGAGAAAGATGTCGAAGTTATATTCGTATTTCTTAAATGTTATTGAATCTAAAGGACTGGAAAGAGCAAAGGCCTTGCTTCAACTGATGAAAGCTATCGAGAAATTTATAAAAATATATGATTCTAGTTCAAAAGGATTCATTTATAGAAAAGACATCTGGGATTCTACAAGAAATGCTCTAACCCTTTATATCAGAAATTATGAAGAGTCTGAATCTTTGGAAGATTTTGGGAGAAAAATTAGACAACAAATATCTTTCATGGGACGAGGTTTTAAAATAGTTATAGGAACAACACTTTTAACCAAAGGACTAGAATTTGACCAAGTGATAATTAATAGCCCTGAAGAATTTGAAGCAAAGCATCTGTATGTAGCTTTAAGTAGAGCTAAATCTAGGATCACAATACTAGGTAAGACAAATAGAGTTCAATTATCTGTACCAGAAAATCTATAGAAATTGAATAAAAGATTTCTTGAGATCACCTCTTTGTGCTATAAAAACACACCCCGATTTCAGACTAGGGTGTATTGTATTCTGACTATCCCTTCTCTGGTGAGCTAGGGGACAGTATGTATACTTTTTTCACCTGCAAATTTCATGTCGAAAAAATTGTGGAAAAACATGAAACTAAAGTTGTTTATCGAACATCTTTAGTTGAAGTAATGTAGTAATACCATAGAGAAAAATACTTAAAGAGCAATTATTACTATAGAATAATTGAGAAAATCAATCTGATTTTAAATAACATCCTCGAATATTGGGATTTTATTCAAAATAAAAATTAAAAAGTGGAACAAATTTTCGTTTCTGATATTAATGAGAAAAAAATATTATGAAAAATGAAAAATTGAGAATCTATTTTTGGATAAAATTAGCACCTAAAGAAACAAAAGAAGAAAAGGAATTCAGAGGGATTGGGAAAAAGCCCACAAAAAGTATTTAGCAGTAGAAAAAAAGAAAAAGATTTCTTCAAACAGATAGTTTCATGTAAAAGGTTGTCACGGAAAAAGTTTACTTGGATGCGTTCAACGTATCCGAGCTTTTTTTATTCACTTTTCAAAATGAAAAGAAAAATCAAAATAAACAAAAACATCATCGCTGAGGAAACAGAATTAGGAGAAGGAGCAATACTTTTACTTGAAAGAGCAACCTCTCCAATCATTAAACTTCTTCGAAGAAGTTACAACCAAGACCCAACTTGCATTAGTGGTGATATTGATTATTTATTTGAAATAAACTTGAAAAAAATACTGTAACAGTAATTAAATTTTGTAACTTGGTGCAAAGTTATTTGTTTTTTGTATTTTTATACATGAATATTTGATAATTCAGGGATTAAAAAATCCTTCAAAATTAACCCTCAAAAAAAAATGTTATGCCAAAGTATTGTGTAAATAGAAATCCTCAGCCAACCGGAGAACATGAGGTACATAATTTAGACGTATCCTGTTCTTATCTACCAGAATATTCAAATAGATTAGACTTGGGGTGGCATTATGATTGTCATAGTGCTGTTAAAAAAGCAAAAGAGTATTATAGTAATGTAGATGGTTGTTATTATTGTTGCTCCAACTGTCATACAAGATAAAACATAATAAGTTTATATTATCCAAGTCCAATACCTAATCAGCATCTTTAGATGCTAGTGGTAGTATTATTGTGAGATAGAATTTCAGCTGGTTTTAATCTTTTCTTTTGATGAAATAGAAATTAATGATGGAGAAAATTGTTGGCCAGGTTAATTAGAATTTGCTTGCAAATAAAAAAGCAATTACATTTAATTATTGTAACTGTTTGATTCTGTTGTCGGAGTGGGGAGATTCGAACTCCCGACCTCTTGACCACTTGTCACTTTGTTCTCGTAAGAAATTTTATTTATTTGAAGAATTTATTACGGCTTCTAAGGCGTCATCAGTATCTTTAAACATAAAATTCCCCTGATAATTCATTGTTGTAGTTATTGAAGTGTGACGGTAAAGCTTTTGTAGCATTTGAATAGGTATCTTGTCCCCTGAGATATTTCCAAAGGAATGTCTGGCAATATGAGTCGTGATTTTCTTTTCAATATTTGCTTCTTCTCCAATCTTTTTGAGATATTTATTGAATTGTTTTACAGCGGTTCCAATTTTTCGATTCATATCTTTTGGATCGTTTTGATTTGCCTTCTTTAATTCTGGGAAAATATAGTCGTTTTTCCTCTTCTGATTACTTTCGTAAAATTCAAAGATTGCCAATGCTTTATCAGGAATTTTTAATGAACCGGATTTGTTGTTTTTCCCCATAGTGTAATATAGGCGATTGTCCTTGATGTCTGACCATTTTAAACGGAGTACATCAGAAATTCTCATGCCGGCAAAGTAGAATGAAATAAGCCATACATTTCTTGTGTGCCAAATTGGAGTCCACGATGCCAAATAAATATGTTCAATAGCCATTACTTCTTCAATATCTAATCCGATTTTATTACCCTGTGGTATCTTTATTTTAATTCCACCCCTTCCAAAAGGATAATGTTTCTGATCCACAATGCCTTGACGAATTGCAAGATTGTAAAGAGTACGAATAATAATAATGTTGTTAACAATACTTCTTTCAGAGAGTTTCATTTTTGAACTCAAGTAAGACATAAACTGTTTTAGGAGCAATTCAGAAATATCAGAAAAGGCAATGTCTCCATTTTTCAAGAATTTTTTAAATTGGTTTACCCTTGATCGGTCTGAAAGATATGAAGAATATTTCCCTGATTTTTCCTGATTTTTTAAATATTCATTAGAAAGCCCTTGGAATGTATTAGTATTACCTTTGATTTTAATCTTCTCTTTAATACTTCGAACCGATTCATCCTTATTCTTACCTTCGGCTTCCAAAAGTTTGTCATTAATTTCTGATAGTTTTTTTAGAATAATACTGTTCAAACGAGTGGAATTAGGATGAGATTTTTTTACTTTCAGGTTTCCTACATCCCATTCACTTTCTTTGATATACTGTCCTGTATAAATGTAAGATGTTTTTCTATCTTTGGTTATTCTGATAGCGATTGGATATTTACCTTCACTATTCTTTTTTTTGCGAAGTACAACTTTTATTGATGCCATAGCTTTGAATTTTCGACAAAGATACAACACTTAGGTACAACATAGGTACAACAAATTGCATTTTTATATGAATTTTCTTGGATTAATATAAATCGAAAGCTTTATGTAACGCTTATTATAGAAGCTATTACGTTTTTTTGATTTAGAAATCGCAAAGCTCATAACCCAAAGGTCGGTGGTTCGAATCCACTCCCCGCTACTAAGAGACTTTCAAACAGAAGCTTTTTTTATTCACACAATTCCTACTATTATGC
>Ga0307991_1000383_pt1 | contig 32311 bp, 27 predicted proteins | sample EllFjometagen131_FD_203146 | JGI IMG/M metagenome (GOLD analysis project Ga0307991, IMG submission 203146) | Marine microbial communities from Ellis Fjord, Antarctic Ocean - #131 | ecosystem: Environmental > Aquatic > Marine > Unclassified | place: Southern Ocean | collected 2014-10-08 | reverse complement strand
GGCATCCATTCATTCAGGCTCGATATATCTGTTGGAGTCTGAAATATGAGTGGTAATATCATTAAAAAGGTTGAAAACATAAAGATACCTCCGTATTAATCTCTTTTAAAGCATTTGGATTTTTTTGGGAATGGGAGCCTTCATTTTTATTATGAGCATATATGTTGTAATGGTTGTTGTCGGTAGTTTATTTTTGTATGGAGGCGCTGAAGGCTTGGTGCGGGGAGCTGTCAGCGTTGCGGCGTTGTTGCGGATATCGCCGTTGATTGTAGGTCTTACGGTAGTGGCATGTGGGACGTCGCTGCCAGAGGCTGTTACGACGATGATAGCGCAGCTTACTGGTCGTGGCGATGTTGCTCTAGGTAATATTCTCGGGTCATGTGTAAGTAATATAGGATTGGCTCTAGGGCTTACGATTGTGATCATTCCTCTTGCAATTTCTTCTTCCATCAAGAAGCGGGAGTTGCCAATTATGCTGATTGTTACGATATGTTTTGTTGCTTTGGTGTTTTATGGGGTTATATCCCGCGTTGCTGGAGTGTTCCTTGTTATTGGTCTTGTAGGCTATGTGGTTTATCAAGTAATTGTGAGTCGTCGACAACGCTGTGAAGGTGCTGTGGCGTCGTATTCCTGGGTGGTAAGCATCGCTTTTATAATTGGTGGGGGTGTTGTAATTGCTATTGGGGGATACATGCTTGTTGATGGTGCGATAGGTATTGCGCGTATTGTAGGGATTTCTGAGCGGGTTATAGGTCTTACTGCTGTGGCTATTGGTACATCTCTTCCGGAATTGATGACGTCGATTGTTGCTGCTTCACGGAAGAATCACGAGATATCAATAGGAAATGTTGTTGGTAGCAATATTCTCAATGTTTTGTTTGTCGGAGGTATGGTGTCGAGCATTTCTCCGATAACTTTTTCGTCAGGAGCTTTTTATTTCGATGCAATAATTATGCTGGCTTTCACTCTTTTATTGATTGTAATGGCTTTTAGAGTTGAAGTGCTTTCAAGGGTCAAAGGGTTAGTATTATTGTTCGGATATTGTGCGTATATCTATGCGATTGCTGTGTGATTACAAACAACAAGGGTCATAAGTTTTTATTATTAGAATAAAAGAAGTGCAGGGTTCATTCAGGAGCGTGTATTTGTAGTTCGTGACGCAGGGATTTTAATGCTTTGGGGTAGTGGTTACGGGCTTGTGTGAGTTCTTCTGTTCGTTGCAGATGTTCCCATGCCATTGGGTAGTTGAGGCGCTTGTAGTATATTATTGCTAGATAGTACTCGACGATTGGGTCTGTGTCGTCGAGGGCATGGTAGTGTCTTAGAGTATCCAGAGCTTCTCTTTCTCTGCTGAGTTGCAGCCACGTGGTTGCTAGAGCGAACAGTCCGGCGCGGAATGACGGGTATTCTTTGAGATATTTTTCAAGAGCTTTTTGTTTGCTGATTATTGAGTTGCGTGTCTCATCGACGGGTATTAACACAGTTTTGATGCCTTCTTCTCCAGTATTGCCGTAAATGTAATCGGCAGCGAGAGTGTTGTCTTTAGCGACAAGATGTTTTGGGATGATGTTATCGATGCTTTCTAGAAGTTTTTTCCCTTCAGATGTTTTTCCCGATAGTATGGAGCTGTATCCGAGAAATTCTGTGATAGTATTGTCATCAGGTATATATTTTTGTGCCTTTGAGTATGCTTCAGAGGCTTTATCATATTCTCCTCGCTGAAGCCATGTAGATCCTTTATTGAAATGTGAGAGTCCTATAACTTCTTTGATTGACCGAAGCTGAAGTTCTTTAGTGTTGATGCTAAGGTATGTTTCGCTTGGAATGTCTATGCCACGTGCTGTGGTCTCTATGTTGGTATTGAGGTGCCTAAGGAATATATGTCCCGGAGGCGTAACGATTTCCAATGGCAATCCAATGCGCTGAGCTATGCATAGGTATAGAGTAGAGACGCCAAGGCATACTCCACGTCGCGAATCCAGCACCGATGGTAGGAATGTGTAGAGATCTATATCGCTGCTGTATTGCGATTCTGGCGGGAATCTAAAAAGCATCTCTTCGAAAATGAATCGTGAGGTTTCTTTGATTTTTTCTTCTGCTGTGGAATTGAGAGACGTGCGTGCAAGAACATGTAGAGCCATAATATCTAGGATGGCTTCATATTTGGCAATTTCTGGAGAGTCAGGAGGAAACTGGCTTAGAAGCATTCCACGGGCCAGGTCGATATCTTCAGGTTGTAGTGCTAGGACATCGTCTTCGGTCTTGGCATGATATCCTTTAATGCTTCTATTTGCCAGGTTGTTACCCAGATGTTTTATTGCAGTGTATTCGTCATTATTCAGTAATATTTTTTTGTGTGTCGTTGTTGAGAGGTTTACTATGGAATGTATAGCACTGTCTGTTATGGATATATCAATATTTTGGGGCGATCCTGTCAATAGAGAACATATATGTTCCCATGCTTTGTCACCTTCCGGGGTGTCTGGGTATAGCTTGTAGAAGGCAAGGTGTTTGGATAGTGAACTTGGGTCTATGCTGTTGTATATTGTTGCTGGTGAACTTTCGATGTATATGGCAATGGTAAGGATGATAGCAAGGAGTGTTTTCAAGAGATTAGTTTCCTCATAAGACTTTTCAGCTCGTCATTAGAGGAAATTTCTTCTACGGAAGGAATGAAGCGGTATGACCAGTTCTCATGGCTTATTGTTCCTGGGGTGTTTATGCGTTCTTCGTCTGGGGAGTCGTGAACAAATTCAGGTATCATGGCGAGGTATTCGTTGAGGGGATTGATATGGAATAGCGAGGAAGTGTTATGGCTGTCTTTAATGATCTCATAGTGTTGTTTTTGCGAGATTTTCGGATGGCATTTCCATCCCTTCGCAGATGCATATCGTTCTGCTTCTTCGGGGCAGTCGCGCCACCATAGTGTTAACGTTCTTGAGTCGTGTGTCGATACTGTTGTCATGCTGATCGGCATGTATTCTCCCAAAGGTATAAAGTCTTCTCCTTCGTGCCAGCGACGTTCCCATCTCATCACCTTCGTTCCCGGGATTCCAAGGTTCTGAAGGCATCGGCGGATTTCCTGCGGCACCATGCCTAGGTCTTCGCCTATTGGCAGCATAGAGCAGCTTTCAAGCATCATGGTGAGTATTTTTTTTCCGTATTCTATCCATACATTGTGGTCTTCGGGTATGAAGAAGCCTTCTTTGCTGGTCTTTCCTTCGGGTATCGCCCAAATTCTAAAGAATCCGACGATGTGGTCTAGTCTGTATATATGATAAAAGTTGCTTGCCACGGCAAGGCGGTCTTTCCACCACTTGCAACAGTCGCTTTCTCGTTCTGTCCAGTTGTATATGGGAAATCCCCATTTTTGCCCTTCGGCGTTGTACATATCAGGAGGGGCCCCAGCGGAATACGTCGCATTGAATAACGATTGCAAACTCCAGACATCAGCGCTGTCTTTGTTGATGAGTATGGGGATGTCACCTTTGAGGATTATCTTGTGTGAGGTTGCAAATCCTTTTATATATTTAAGTTGTTGGAAGCAGTGATATTGTATAAAAATATGAAAATCGACTTCACATTCGTATGTCTTCAAAGAAACTGGCGAAGGCGGGGTTTTATTGGCAGAGAATAGAGCGTAAGGCTCTAGCCAGTGGCGATGTTTTTCGATGAAGTTATTGTAATCATCGGAGTTGTTGTTTTTTTCTCTTGCGTAGTATCCTTTTAGGAATGTCATTTTTTTGTTGCGAACAGTTTTGTAGTCTATGCGCTTGCTTGTGATATTATTGCGTAGATGGGCAAATTCAGAATCTTTGACATTAGGAAGCTTAGATATGCTGAGATATACGGGGTTTAGAGCAAAAGCCGAGATCGCGTTGTATGGACTGGAATCCGTCCATGAATCGTTAAGAGGAAGAAGCTGTATGGTGTCGAAGCCTATATCTTCGCACCACGATATCATTGGTATAAGGTCATGAAATTCTCCTATTCCACAGCTTGAAACGGAATGTAAGGAGAAAAGGGGAACAACAATCCCATGATGGTTTTTAATACAGATCTTGTGCCAGTGGCTGCCAGCAGGGGAGTTGATGAGCTCTTTTTTAGTATAGTTCATTGCTGGATTACATTCCAAACGGCCCGGTTCCTTTGAAAGAATTCTCTCTGAAAGCTGAAGGTATTTCGCCTGATTCTATGGCATCGCGCCATATGGTGATCTTACCGTTAAAATCCTGAATATAGTCATAAAGCTTCTTGGCGTTAAGTCCTTCAGTGTGTAAATGTTCGAAAAGTACAAGAGAGTCGGCGTCTTCGCTGTAGGCGAGGACTCCTTTGTGCGGAGGAGGAAAGCCATTGGCGATTAGGGCTGACTTGAGAAGTTTTTCTCTGAAGGCTCCTGGTGGTACTACTCCTATAGAGCAGCACACCAATATTTGTTCATTGCGTGCCGGTTGTATATAGACATCGAACTTGTCTAAGAAGTTTATAACGCAGTTACCTCTAGCATCAGGGGCTAGTTTAGTGTTTAGTTCCTTACCTAAGCCTTCTAGCAAAGAAGAAAAAAAAGTCATCCTACGTATCCTATGTTATAGTAATTTTTCATCTTTCCACCATTCATCTTCTTCAAGTTTATCAAAATCTTCTTCTGTAATATCCCAGAAGCCTTTCTTCTTGGGTTTTTCTTCTTTGGTTTCTTTAGCTTCTTCTTCAGTTTCAAGGTATTCGAATGTTTCTTCTTCTTCCTCGAGTTCTTCTAGTTCCTCTTCTAGCTCTTCGAGAGCTTCTATGAAGGCATCGTAGATTTCATCGCGGTGCTGTATCGATTGGAAGATTCTGTCTGGGTCGACCTCTCTGATGGCGTCTCGGAACATGGATAGAATTGCTATTTTGATCTTTAGCTTCGCTGTTGGGTTTAGTGGCATGGCGTCGACGCCGAATTCCGATAGCATTCTAATGGTCCGCTCTGACGAAGGATAACGCTCTTCGACGAAGTCTATGAATTGTTTTGTGAATTCTCTATGATTAAGCTGAGAGTCCATCTGTCGATACTCCTGAGGATTCTAGTAAATGAGTTATTAGTGGCTGTATCCTGCTTTCGTCGCAATGTCTAAAAACTCCTAATACGCCATTGTAAGCTTGAAGATCACGCGTCCGATTTGTTAGCTGATGCATGCGTCCGGGCATTATCTCTGTACCTTCTTTTCTATATTCACATCCCGTAGCACTGTGGTGGAACTTTATCAGCAGGCTTACCTGTTCTGGATCGCCACCAGCACGTTTTTCGATTTCGTGGAAGATAGCTATTGTAGACTCTCTGGGGTTTTCCACCAGATCTCTGAAGAAAAGGTTGAGCTTTTCTTCAGGAGAACCTTCGAATTCTATGCCGTCGACTTCCATTGATATGTCTATGACTTGTCCGAAAGCACCAGCGACTTCATCAAGAGTGTCTCCGAGATTCATTCTGAAAGATGTGTCGTGGAAAAGAGCTTCTTTTGCTTCGTCGATGGCATCGCGAAGCGCTGTCTGTTGCTCTTCGGGAATTTCGTGGGTATTGGCGGTGTCTTCTAGAAATTTGAGCGCCTGGAATTGGAAGTCTGGATTATCGTTACAGGCTTCCTTGACCATCTTAAGGATTATTGATTTGTTGACTGGGATGCCCTCCTTGAAGAGCATGTTGACGCGGGAATGCAAGGCTTTTAGTTGCGCAGGGGATAGTGCATTACGTTTTTGTGAGTATTTATTTACAGAATCGCGAATCTTTCCGACAGCCTGAATTTTCTTTTTCCCTTCCTTTTTTCCGGCTTTTTCTTTTTTATTTGCTTTGGATCGATCTTTCTTTGTTTTGAATTTTATTTTGATCCTAGAGAATGCCGGAACTTTTTGCCCTGAAGTGAGGATGGATTCTGCTGATTCTCGTTGTGTGGCTTGTTTCGCAGCATTCTTATCACTGGCTTTCATCGCTTGGTAGTTGGATGATTTCGAAGTGCTTATTGCAGAGGTATAAGCGCTTTCTAGTTTGACAGTGGTCGTGGATGATTCTGATGGCAGAGCCTGTCTCTGTATTGGTGCGCCCATTTATATCTTCCTCTAGTTTTATGATATTTGTATTCTGCCAAGAGGTTGTATGTTTATCTCTGGAATGATCTCCTGATATGATACCACAGCGACGTCGGAAAATTCCATCTCGATAAGTTTTTTTACAAAACGTCGTACGTCGATGGCGGTGAGGACCACTGCGGGTTGTCCCCCTGGTGGTGGAGGTGTTACCGTTGTTCTTATGCTCTGGAGTATAAGTTGTACTGAATCTGGATCAAGTGCCAGGTATGATCCTGCCGAAGTCTGCTTTATAGCGCCCCTGACCATGTCTTCGATTTCGGGATCCAGAATATATACCGATAGTATTGACTGTCCTTGAGAGTATTTATAGCTGACATATCGTTTTAAAGATGATCGGACGTATTCTGTCAAAAGTACTGTGTCTTTTTCTGTCTGTGCCCATTCACTCAGAGCCTCAAGTATTGTCCTGAGATCTTTCACGGAAATTTGCTCTTGGATAAGGCGCTTGTAAATATCTGTGAGCTTCTGTAGTGGTATTAGCCTAGTGACTTCTTTAACGAGGTCAGGGAATGATTTCTCCATAAACTCTAACATTGATTTTACTTCTTGGATGCCGATGAATTCGTTAGCATAGTTTCTAAAAAAGAATGAAAGGTGTAGCACGACGACTTCAAGCGTAGACCAATATTTTATTCCTGCTTTGTCGAGAAGTTCGATATATTTATCTTCGACCCATAGTGTCGGCATGTTCAGAGCATTTTTATATGATGTGAATGGTATATGGAAGCGTCGTAGATTTTCTTCTACTTCATTGGTTAGAACATATCCTGGAAGGACCCGACCTTTAACGATAGGGACTTCATTGAGCTGTATTGAATATTCAGGGTCTTCGAGCCCCGGTGATTCTATGCGAACGTGTACCCCGGGGAAACGCACTCCAAGGTCGTTATATAGAGCTTGTCTCATTTTTGGGATCATAAGCTCTACGAAACTTTGACCTCGCTGGGATTCGTGGATCTTATCGGAGATAAATTTGCCCGTTTCGAGGATTACTGGGAGCGTTAAGGCGTAAGAGTCGACGCCTCCGCCTGTGACGGCGGCATGTCCGGGTGTGTCGGTTTCCATTGACGGTGTCTCAGCGCTCATTCCCCCGGCTCTACTTGATTCGTTGCGATGCCTCATAGCTTGTTTTTTCTCGGTGCTCCACAGTGCATAGGATACGGTGCCTAGTATTATGGCAAGAACGAGAAAGGCAACTTTTGGGAATCCCGGGATAAAAGCCATGAGGACTAATACTCCAGATGCTATCATAAGTGCTTTAGGCTGAGCAAGCATCTGTTTGGATATATCTTTACCGAGGTTGCTGGTGGTGTCGTCGTCGGAGACACGTGTAGTGACAATACCAGCAGCTATGGATATGAGTAGTGCTGGGATTTGCGATACGAGTCCGTCACCTATTGATAGGAGCGAATAGGTGGTGACAGCTTCTCCGGCCGTCATACCTTTCATCATAACTCCTATTGTCAGACCTGCTACGATGTTTATAAGAGTAATGACGATGCCCGCGATGGCGTCTCCTTTTACGAACTTCATAGCACCGTCCATGGCGCCATATAGCTGGCTTTCCTTCTGGACTGCGGTGCGTCGCGTCCTTGCCTGACCTTGATCGATGACTCCGGCGCGCAGGTCGGCGTCGATGCTCATTTGTTTACCCGGCATGGAGTCCAGAGTAAAACGGGCGGCGACTTCAGCGACACGTTCGGCACCTTTAGTGATGACAATGAACTGTACGAGGGTGATTATTAAAAATATGACACCACCGACGACGAAGTTGCCACCGACGACGAAGTTACCAAACGCCATGATGACTTCGCCTGCATAGGCGTTTAATAGTATTTGCCGCGTCGTTGAGATGTTTAGTCCAAGACGGAATAACGTTGTTATCAGTAGTAGAGACGGGAATATAGAGAGCTTTACGGCGCTGGAGATATATATTGAAACCATCAGTATTGAGACGCCTATCCCTAAGTTTAGTGCTATGAGATAGTCGAGGATTGCAGGGTTGACAGGTATTATGATCATAGTGATGATCAATATAAGCAATATAGCCAATATAAGATCACTGCTACGTTGTATGTTCCCCATGGCTCTGTTACCGCCAAGTCTGGCAGTTATTCCGTCAAGAATCTTTTTGATAAACTTCATCGAATTCCCTTTCTTCAGTTATTATCATCAGTTTTTTCCAAAGAGGCGAGCCATCGCAGAATTTCGGCGACAGCTTCATATGTATACTCTGGAATAAAATCCCACACTTCGCCGTTTTCATATAATTGGTGTGCTAATGCTATATTACGCAATATTGGCACATTATATTTTTCGGCTTCTTCTGTTATAAGTCTAGCTAAAGCATCTTCGCCCATAGCGCATATATATGGCAAAGGGTATAACTCAGGTTCGTATGCTATAGCTATCGCAAGGTGTACAGGGTTTGTTACTACAGCTTTGGCTTTTCGTGCACCAGCTTGGGGTCCGTCGGAGTATGCTATTTCCTGGGCAATCTGCTTGCGCTTGCCTTTGATTTGTGGGTCTCCTTCGCTGTTCTTATACTCTTGCTTTGTCTCGTGTTTTTCCATCATCATTTCTTTGGAGAAAACTTTACGCTGGTAGATAATGTCTGCAACGGCGACAACTATGAAGAATATACCGACTCTGATAATGACTTGCATTAAGAAGTTGGCATATATTGAGAGCGTAGCGATCATTGGAAGCCCAACGGTGGCGACGATCATCGGCAGAGAAGTCTTGATTACTCCATATATAAGCCATACCGCTCCGGAGATCTTGATGATCTGTTTCAATAGCTCTATGAGGGTTTTCATCTTGAATTTCCCTTTGATATTCTGTATAGGGTCGAATTTCTTGATGTCAGGTTTGAAAGCCTCCAGAGCTAGTGTTGGTCCTGTCAACAGGAAGCTGACAGCTGCTCCGGTGCAGGCTGTCAGGAGCATTACTGGGAATGCCGTTTTGAATATTATTATTATTCCTTGACGGAAGAATACCAGAACCATGCTGGATAGGTTGTCGTTGCTTATCGATCCAAAGACGGTGAAAATAAATCCTGCTAGCTGCGTGTATATCCAAGAAACTAACATTATTGTAACGCTTACCGATACTATAAATGTCGCTGCTGCAGGGCCGTCCTGACTTTTGGCAGTCTGTCCCTTTTTTCGTGCATCGCGAAGCTTTTTCGGGGTCGCCTGTTCAGTTTTTTCTGCCATAAATTATTCCTTCACACTCACATCCTTATGATATTAACATAGAAAGAATTTATACGAAAGTCAAGGAAAGGTAAAAAAAAAAATTTTAGTGCTCGATGGAAAAAGATGTGCAACTCTATTGATAATTTGGTATTATGTATGTTTTTATTAATCAATCTGAAGATGTATTATGGCTGGACTTTCATGTGGTATCGTAGGGCTTCCTAATGTTGGGAAGTCTACACTTTTTAATGCTCTTACTTCCAATGAGGCTGGGGCGTCAAACTATCCTTTTTGTACTATAGACCCTAATATCGGGATTGTTGAGGTTCCCGATTATCGCTTGGCAGTGTTGGCAGAGCTGTCTAATAGCAAAAAAATTGTACCTGCAACGATGGAGTTTTTCGATATTGCAGGGTTGGTAAAAGGAGCCTCGACGGGAGAAGGTCTAGGAAACAAGTTCTTGGCTAATATTCGCGAAACAGACGCTATCGCTCATGTTGTGAGGTGTTTTGAGGATCCCAATGTTGTGCATGTCAGTGGAAATATTGATCCAATCAGAGACATTGAGATTATAAATTTAGAGCTTATTCTTGCTGATATGCAGATGGCGGAAAATAGTTTAGAAAAGCTTAGAAAGCAGGCTAGGGGCAACAAAGATCTGTTGCTGACGATAGCCTGTCTTGAGCGTGCCAGAGATCATCTTGACGAAGGATTGCCTGTCAGGACTTTGCAGCTTGACTATAAAGAACACGAGCTTTTGAAATCTTATCCATTTCTAACTGGCAAGCGGGTCTTGTATGTCGCCAATGTCTCTGACGAAAATCTTCCTGAATTGGAAAATGAACATGTTGCCAGGATTAGAGAATATGCTGCTAAAGAGGGTAATGATGTCATAGCGGTATGTTCCAAGCTGGAAGAAGAGATAGCGCAGTGTGATCCCGATGAGCGTAATGAGCTTTTGGAAAGCTTCGGATTCGAAAAATCCGGTCTTGAGAGGTTGATAAAAGTGTCTTTTAATATGCTTGGCCTTATGACATTCTTGACGACGGGTGAGATCGAGACAAGGGCTTGGACAATACTTGAGGGTGCAACGGCGCCAGAAGCTGCAGGTAAGATACATTCCGATATTCAACGTGGATTTATCCGAGCGGAAGTTGTAGCATACGAAGATATGGTTTCGTATAAAGGACGAAACGGTGCGCGAGAAGTTGGAAAGATGCGCGTTGAGGGTAAGGATTATATTGTCAAAGATGGCGACGTTGTCCTTTTCTTACATAGTTAAGAGTTGCGTTTGTCTTTTGCTTTTTAATAGATGTTATGCGTTCCTTTCACATTTTTCCCTTGTCGAGGCGATATCTATAGAGATCTGCTTCTTTAGCATTTCTACAGAAGAGAAGCAACGTTCTTGGCGGATAAATGTGTGGAAGATAACCTCTAGATCCTTACCGTAGATGTTTCCTACATTTTTCAGGATGTGCACTTCTAATTCTGGCGATGATGTATTTTTTATTGTTGGAGCGGTCCCTATGTTAACAATTCCTGGGATGCTGACGCCTTCTATTACTGTTGTTGCGGCATACACACCACTAGGCGGTAGACATAGTCCCGCAATGTCCATGTTCGCTGTCGGAAATCCAGTGATATAACTTTTCCCATGGCCTTTGATGACTTTGGAGCGTATGGAATATTCTCTGCCGAGGAGATTCTTTGCCGTAACCATGTCTCCAGTATTGACAAGTTTGCGTATTCTTTTACTGGAGATGTCTTCTCCGTCGACTTGCATGGTCTTTACATATTCTACCGAGAAACCTAACTCTTCCCCTATGATTTTTACAGCGTTGTGGCTTCCAGCTCTGCCGTTTCCGAAACGTGCGTTATCGCCGAGAATAAGTTTAACGAATGCTGTGTGACTCTTTATGCGCTGGAGGAATGCTTTCGTCGATTGTTGGCGAAACTCCTCAGAGAACATAAAAAGAAGTACTATATCTATACCACACTGTTCTATAAGTGATAGTTTTTGTTTCAGAGAGCATAGGAATTTCGGAGCTTCTGTTGGCGATAGCAATTCTTTTGGATGGTTCGAGAATGTTATGACAACGCTGGTATCGGCAATATCAGCGGCACGACATAATATTTTCTGATGACCTAGGTGTATACCGTCGAATGTCCCGATAGAAAGAGCAACAGTTCCGGAAAGAGGGCATAATGATCCTAGGTCTTCGATAATATCCATTTTTCAATATCGGTATCATTGGATTCAAGAAGGTTCCCATCGATGCTGTCGTTGACGTGGAATTTTCCGCAGCGAATTCTGTGCAGCTCAATGAGGTGTCCTCCGCATTCTAGAGAATTTCCAAGGTCGTGGGCGATGCTTCTGATATATGTTCCTTTACTGCATTCTATGTGCATCTTTACTATAGGGTATTCGTACGATGTAATGGTCGTCTCGACGGTGATCAATGAGGGCTTTCGATAGATTTCTTTGCCCTTGCGAGCGAGTTCATAAAGCTTCTTGCCATTGACTTTTTTGGCAGAAAACATAGGCGGTGTTTGTTCTATTTTCCCGCAGAATTGTTTCACTGCATTGTTAATATCTTCTTCTGTCGGTATATGCTCCGATGTTTTTAATACGGCTCCGTCACAATCGTATGAGTCGGTGGTGATACCAAGGAGCATGGTAGCTATATATTCTTTGTCGTCATTTATGAATGTGTCTGACATCCGAGTATACTGTTTCCCGATAAGCATAACCATCAGTCCTGTGGCGAAAGGGTCTAATGTTCCGGCGTGGCCGATCTTTTTGACATTAAATCGTCGACGTAATGCTCTCACTAGGCTGAAGGAAGTCTCTCCTGCTGGTTTATTGACGAGGAGTATACCATGGTTGTGTTCATCGCTATTCATGATCGGCATTGCTGGTGTGTTCGTTTTTAACTTTTTGTAGAAGTTCTTCGATGTGTATATGAGCGTCAACACTGCTGTCAAGCTTGAATTTTAGTGCTGGGAAAAATCTCAGAACAACTTTTTTTGAAGCGGAGACAGATATGAATCCTGCGGCTGTTTTAAGAGCCTGAAGGATTGCAATCTTGTCGTCGTCATCAGCGATAATGCTAACAAAAACAGTAGCATTTCGTAAATCTTTGGTGATGTCGACGCTGGTAACAGAAATGAATTTCCCTGCAATTTTAGGGTCCTTCACTTCTTTGGTGATAACTTCAGATAAAACTTCCTTAAGTAAGGAATTTATTCGATCGGTACGTTTTACTGCCATATGAATAATATTAAAGTTGTTGTTCTATGTATATGATTTCGAAGGCTTCTAATATGTCGCCTTCCATGCTTTCGGTGAATCCATCGAGAACTATACCGCATTCCAATCCTTTCAGAACTTCTTTGACATCGTTATGTTCTCGTTTTATCGAAGCTATAGGACCTTTCCAGATAACCTCTCCATTACGAACTACTCGGATGCGATGGTTTCGGCTAATGATACCGTCTGTAACATAGCATCCGGCGATGATACCGAGTTGTGATGATTTGAACGTAGCTTTTACTTCGGCGGAACCAGTATTTTTTTCTTGTGCCAGTTTATCTAAGAGCCCAGTCATAAGATCTCTAGCGTTGTCGATAGCGTGGTAGATGATATCATGAAGACATAATATAACTCCTGTCTGTTTGATGATATCTTCAGCATGGCTTTCAACTTGAGTGTGGAATCCTATGATTATCGCTTTGGAAGCTTGGGCAAGTTGTACGTCAGATTCTGCTACTTCGCCGACAGCGGAAAAGATTATATTTAATTCTACTTTTTCCGACTCTATTTTTAGAAGTGCAGTCTTTATCGCTTCTAGAGAACCCTGTGTATCGGCACGTAATAGTACATTTAAGGTTTTCTTGTCGCACTTAGAAACTTCCTGCAACATGTTTTCGATGGAAATCTTCTTGGGCTTATGCGTAGAAAGTTCTTTGAAATCCTTCATACGTATTTCTGCGATATTTTTAGCTTCTCGTTCATTTTCTACGGCGACAAACTCGCTTCCTGCTTCAGGCAATCCCGATAGCCCTGCGATTCTGACGGCGCTAGAAAGGCCTGCTTCATCTAATTCCTCTCCCATCTCGTTAGACATCGTCTTGACTCGTGCCCAATGGTGATTGAAGACTATGGCGTCGCCTTTTTTAAGAGTACCATTTTGAATCAGGAGCGTCGTAGTAGCTCCTAGGCCTTTATGCATCTCGGATTCTATTACAGTTCCTCGTGCTCGCATAGTTGGACTAGCTTTAAGTTCTAAGACCTCAGCTTGCAATGCTACCATCTCAAGTAAATCGTTGATACCTTCTTTTGTCTCTGCCGAACAATTTACAGTTATTGTTGTTCCTCCCCAGGCTTCAGGAAGAAGTTCGTTGTCAGCAAGCTGGCGATATACTTTCTCTGCATCGAAGTTTGGTTTGTCGCTTTTATTTATGGCTACAATTGTCGTAACATTGGCGGCTTTGGCATGTTGCATGGCTTCGATTGTCTGTTGGCGGACGCCTTCATCACCGGCAATAACAAGAATAACAATATCCGTGACATCTGCGCCACGGGCACGCATTGCCGAGAAAGCTTCGTGACCAGGGGTGTCCAGGATGGTGATATCACCAACAGGAGTGTGGCAACAAAAAGCCCCTATATGCTGTGTTATAGCACCTTTTTCATCGGCAGCGAGAGTACTTGTCCTGATGGCATCAATGATGCTTGTCTTACCGTGGTCAACATGACCCATAAATGTGATAACAGGGGGTCTATTAACAAGGTCGCCTGTATGGGTGTCGTCGACTTCTTCCCTGATGGTTTTGCTCGTTATGCGTATGCGCTCTTCTTCAGAAGTATCTATGGTAATTTTGCAGTCGAACTCTTCTCCGATTAGTTGTACAATTGTTTCGTCGGCTAAGATATCGTTTAAAGTTAAACTTATTCCCTGCATAAAGAGTTTTGAAATTATCTGCGAGACTTTTAGTTTCATTTCCGCAGCGAGATCTTTTATGAGGATTGGTAAGCGTATTGAAAGGCTTTTTGGGCGCATAGGTGCGAGGTTAGCCTGGACAGGTAGTTGCTTAGACCTACGTCCTTGCCGGTTTTTGCGGAATGGTTTTCCATATCCACCACCTTCATCTTTCGATGATTCCAACAGTGCCTGAAGGTTGCGATGTTTAGCGAAACCCTTCTGGTCAGGTTTTAGTTTTGATGGCTTCGTTTTGTCAGTTTTCCATCCTGGTTGAGATTTATTTGTGGTGTCGTTGATGGTCGTGATTTTTTCGATGTCTTTTTTCGGAGGTGTTTTATCGGTTTTTCCTTTTTCAGAAACACTTTCTCCTTTTTTTACTTCTTTAGCTTCATTTTCGGAAGGTTTCTCTTTTTTGTCATATAGCTCTGAATAGAGGTCTTTAATATGTCTACCTGTGGGGCCGAGCTTTATAGGTGCTGGTTTTGCTGGTTCTATAAGCGCTGGTTTTGCTGGTGCTTTAGATGGTTTGCTTTCGATTGGAGGTTCTTCTTTAGGGACTATAGGTTCGATGACATCTTCAACGACAACTTTTTCAGGGACTTCTTCTATTGTAGGTTCAGCTTTTTCTTCTTCTTCTTCTACGATAGGTTCTTTTTCTTGCTCCAGAACTTCAACAGGAACTTCTTGTTGTTCAATAATAGGAGGCAGAGTCTCTTCTTGCAACGTAGGTTCTTCGATGACAGCTTCTGCTTCCATCTGTTTGACAGGTTCTGCCTCTAACGGTATCTCTTCGACTGTTGGATCTTTATGCGCGAATGCTGACGTTTTTCGTGCGCGAATAAGACGCGTAGGGGTCGGCTTTTCGTTAGTATTGTTACCTGTAATTGTTTTCTGCGGGGCCGTCATTGAAGTCCTTGCAGATTTTTTTTCTTTAGCATCTTTTGTTTTGACCGAAGATGATTTCTTGGGGTTTGCAATTTCTTTGGCTTTAGCTACCGTCTTTGATTTTGCCGGAGTCTTTGTTGTCTTTTTATTTACGGTCGAAGATTCTTCATCTAGATGCTTTTCAGCGGTCTCTTCTAGTGTAGCATCTTCTTTGCTGATATTGATAGCTTTAGCTAATTGCGGGTTTTTTATGTTAAGTTTTATCTTAAATTTTTTTACCAAACCACTAGTTCCTTTTTTGGATAATTTGTTCCAAGACTTCTTCGGCTAATTCTAAACTTATCCCTGATAGATTAGAAAGATCTTCAGGAGATGTCAGAAGGACTTTCCTTGGAGTATCATATCCTTCAGCGATTAGATTTTGTATTACAAATGTGTTAAAACCTTCTAATACCTTGTCGATAGGATCATCGAGATAGGTTTCTTCAGATTCTGCTAACGATCTTCGTATAATAATATTACGCTTTATGTTATCGCTGATTTTTTGTATGTCCAATTCGAAATCCACAAGTTCTCTTAGAAGACGCGCATTCATACCACGCTTCCCGAGTACATTGGCGAGATCGTCATCTTCAACGATAATACTCACGGTGTTTTTGTCTTCATTAACAAAGATCTTACGAATCTCTATTGGAGAAAGAGCGCTTTTAAGAAGCTCGATTGGATTGCTGGAATAGGGAACAATATCTACTTTTTCATTGTTCAATTCCTGGACGATATTTTTCACTCTATTACCGCGCATTCCGACACATGCTCCAACAGGGTCGATTTTAGAATCTGACGATTCCACAGTTATCTTGGTTCTGTATCCGGGTTCACGAACAATTTGATGTATTGTTACGATCCCATCGCTGATTTCAGGCACCTCTTGGAGAAATAACTTGTGGATAAACTCATGGGCAGTCCTAGAAAGTATCACTTCTGCTCCGCCGTTTTCTGTATCCTGGACTTCTAACAGAAGTGCTCGAGTTCTGTCACCAATACGATAGCGCTCAGTTTTAGGGTACCCTCTCATCGGCAGAAGAGCTTCGACTTTGCCTAAATCAACAACAAGATCTGCACCGCGAGCAAAACGCTTAACGGTCCCGCTAATGATTTCACCCATACGATGACGATATTCTTCATAGATTACATTACGTTCTGCATTGCGAAGCCTTTGTGTGATAATTTGCCGGGCTTTCTGGGCGGCTATGCGACCGAAATCTTTCGGGGTTGTGAGGCAATCAATATATTGCCCTATTTCACAGTCCGGGTCAATCTGCTGAGCAATTTTCAAAGAAATCTCTTGGGCAGGATCCTTGACAGTTTCGACGATTATCTTCTCGCAATAGACTTCAAGGTTTCCAGTTTTCCTATCTAGATGGACGCTGATATTTAAAGCTCCCTGGATGTTTTTCTTTGCGGCTGTTTGTAGGGATTCTTCGATAGCACTGATAATAACGTCGCGCTTGATTCCCTTTTCACGTTCCATATACTCAAAAATAGCTATGAGATCTTTATTTCCCATGATGTATAATAAACCCCTTAAAATCTCCAATTACAAAAAACCGAAGGCATGCTATACCTTCGGTTTTTTTAAAAAAACAATCCAGAGCCCTCCCAGAGGGCTCTGTCAGGTGAAGGTATTATTCGGCATAATTTGGCAGTGATACTATTGCTTTTACACATAGTTGAACCATTACCATTACTTGTTGCCCTCTTCTTCATGTCCTGTTTCTTTAGGACTATCATCTTCGTTAGACTCTTGTATAACTTCATCAGATTGCTCTGGTGAGGTTTCACTAGAATCTGTTTCGACTTTCTCTTTTGTCGGCGTCGATATAACGATGTCGTCACAATTTTCCTGATTATTATCAAGAAGATATTCCTTTATTGAAAGGGCGATTTTCTTGTGCTCAGGATCGATCTTCACAACCTTAGCTATCACTTCGTCGTCTTTAGCTAAAACATCTTCTACTTTTCCGAAAGGCTTATCTGATAGCTCAGTGACGTGAATCAAACCTTCAATACCATTCTCCATCTTAACGAAAGCTCCAAAGCCTGTGATCTTTGTTATGCTTCCTTTAACGATAGAACCTTCTGGCATAGTCTTTTCGATACTTTCCCAAGGATTGTGGCTTAATTGTTTGATGCCTAAAGTTATCTTCCTACTTTCTTTGTCGACAGATAATATAATTGCCTCAACGATATCGCCTTTGGTCAAAATTTCCGAAGGATGGGATACTTTCTTTATCCAACTTAAGTCGGAAATATGGATTAACCCGTCGATTCCTGGCTCTAATTCAACGAAAGCTCCGTAATTTGTAAGGCTACGGATCTCGACTTTGACATTAGAATTTACAGGATACTTCTCTTCGATGTTATCCCAAGGATTCTCTTCCATTTGCTTGATACCAAGAGATATCTTGCCTTCGTCTTTTTGTATAGAAAGAACGATAGCCTCGACCTCATCGCCTTTGTTTACGATTTTGGATGGATCGGTGACGTTCTTTATCCACGACATTTCTGATATATGAATAAGGCCTTCGATCCCGGGTTCCAACTCGATGAATGCACCGTATGGCAGAAGATTGACAATCTTGCCTTTAACGCGTGTTCCTTGAGGGTATTTCTCTTCGATTTCTTCCCAAGGATTCTGCTCTTTCTGTTTCAATCCCAGTGCTACGCGTCCTTTTTCCCTATCTATGTTTATGATTACGACCTCAAGCTCTTGCCCGAGTTCTACAATCTCTGAAGGATGACGGATTCTTTTCCACGTCATATCTGTAATATGAAGAAGACCATCGATGCCGTCAAGATCTAGGAATACTCCGAAGTCGGTGATGTTTTTCACAACACCTTTTCTTATGTCGCCTTCCTGGATGGTTTCAAGCAGTTCTTTCTTTTTAGCAAGCCGTTCGACTTCTAGAAGTTCGCGTCGTGATATGACAACATTCTTTCTCTCAATGTTTATCTTCAGTATTTTGAACTCGAAAGCTTTGCCGAGATAGTCATCTAGGTTTTTGATACGTTTGTTGTCGACCTGAGAGCCGGGGAGGAATGCTTCCATGCCGATGTCAACCATAAGGCCACCTTTGACCTTGCGTATGACGCGGCCTTTGACGATAGAACCTTCTTCGCAGTTGTTGATGATATATTCCCACTGACGTTGACGCTCAGCTTTTTCTCTTGATAGGACAATCTGACCCGCGTGGTTCTCAAGTTCGTCAAGGTAAACCTCAATCTCATTACCGATTTCGATTTCTGAGATGTCAAAAAATTCGTTCGTAGGAACAAGACCTTCAGATTTGAGCCCGACATCGACGATGACAAAATCTTTTGTCACTTCTACGACGTTACCTTTTAAAATACTACCCGGAATGGCCGCAAGTTTATCGAATTCAGCACTTTCACTAGCTTCAGACATCAGAGTCTTAAAAGCGTCAGCGTCTTGCTGCTCGTATTGAATATCGTCAAGAATATTGCTTCCGTTCCAGTTGTGTTCTGTGTTGTTTGACATGTTATAAAGTTTCTCCCATTAGCTTTAACTAAAGCAAAAATGTTACAATGTGCTCGCAAATAATGCAAGTACAAACATGGTACCTGCACAATGAATTTTTTCACTACTGAAATTTATAAAATGTTTAGGAATAGTTTATGAGGCTACGATGATGGTTATCGCATTCTAAAAAAATTCCATCCGCACACTGAAAAAAATAAAGCCATCGGAGACCATATCGCTATTGACGGAAGAGTAACATTAGTACTACCTAGTATGACGGAAGTATCCATTATAGTGAAGAGGGCAACCAGAGCGAAGATGCTGATAGCATAGATAAAGAAGACAGAAAAATTCCTGCTGAAATGTACGCAGAATGGTGCAGGACCTATTACAGCTAGTATGCATATCAAGGGGAGCGCCAGCTTGAAGTATAACATCGTTCGTATGGCAAGGTTATCTCCGCTGAGGGAAAGTTGGTGCCACAGCCTAGAGATGGCGTGATACTCATATGGAGTAATGATATTGTCGAGCGCTTCTCTGTTGAAATGCATTTGTGTGAAGGTCTGTTCTTTTGATGAACCTATATGGCGTAGGATCCCTTCGTCATCGCGTCTAAGGTGGTCGATGAAGGTACCTTTTGGAAGTTCTTCGTGAAGGTGTAGGTATTTTATATGATAGATGTCGTCGACAGTTTTGAACCAATATGTATCGAAAAAGCGTTGTTGCGATGAGTCGTAGTGTTGATAAAGTATTGAAGAGCCGTCATTAAGGGCGATTTTATTTATTGCTTCCCCCTTTTTTTTCATTTCAACATTGTCGAAATGTGAGTCTTCGAAACGTTGCAGTGATGTCAGAGCGTATGGTGTAATGTACTCGAAGTTGATGAAAGTAAGAACGGTCAGAGCGCAAGACGCCACAAGGAATGGACGTACTATTGTTTTTAGTGATATTCCTCCGGCACGCAGAGCTACGAGTTCATTGTTAATGTTGAGAGAGCACAAAACCTTAACTGTTGCCAGCATGATGGCAAATGGCACGAGAACTTCTGTTCTTTTGGTGAAATGGTATAAATAATACTGTATTAGCTGAAATAGAGGTACATTGGCATGGCTGAAAACTTTAGCATGCATAGAGTAATCTATCAAAATATACAAAAAGTAGAAGCTGAACAGGAACAGAAAAAAAACCTTCACAAATTCTTTGAGAAAATACCGCTCCCATATTGTTGAAAAAATCATTCGACACCTCTGCTGACGCGTTTTAATGACCATATTGATAGTATTATAATGATTACATGCGGGATGAAATACAAACATGTTGCAGTGGTAAAGTGCTGCTCCATGCCCTTGGCTATGAAAAATGCTATAAGATATATTATGGCGAGGGTGATGACCGAGAGTATTTTACTTTTTGACGTGGTACGTCGGATATCTATACCGAAGGCTGTGCCCATAAGCGTGAAGGTGAAAGCTGCTAGAGCAACAGAAAGGCGTTGTGAGATTTCTGACAATATCTTGTATATTTTGCTCATGGAATTTTCTGTCAGGATTGGCTTCGAGAGCTCTTGGTGTAGTTTGATGTTGAGGTGACGGAGATTTAGGTGGTCGTCATTTATATCCCATCCGATTTTTTTCATAAAATAAGAGAATTCTATCGATGGGTTTGATAAATATTTTACATTTTCGACGACGAGACTATCGAAGTCTTCCTGTCGCTTCGGCGTGAGGTTTGATATTATTGAGATGTTTTCACCTTTTATGAAAGGTGGTTCTGATTCTATTTTATTGGCGATTATTACATGGATACGCTCATTGTGGTGATTTTTTATTGCAAGTAAAACATCCTGAGCGGATTCTCCAGGTTGTTGCGGACCTAAAATTTCTATATATGCGCCTTTAAATTTCAAGAGCTGTGGGTTCTGTAGTAATAATAGAGGATTTATAGATTTTAGCTCATTGTACATTTTCTTTGTGGAAAAATGAGAATGTGTAGCAAGTTCTGATACTATATAGAAGTTTGCCAGAACCAAGAACCCTCCGGCAAGCAGTACCGGAGCTATGATATATCTGAGGCTTAGTCCGGCGGCGCGTAGCGATGTGAGTTCGTGGGTGTGCGATATTTTTTTGTATAGCAGCATTGAAGATATGAGACAGGAAATAGGTATTGCAATTGGGAGAATATATGGGATCTGGTACAGTATAAAGAGCAATACACTTATAATTGGAGCTCCCAAGGATGCGAATTGCGCTACGTCTTCTAGACGAGTAACAAGCAATATAGCTATAAATGCTACAACAGAAAGAACCAGAATCTTTGTGTATTGGCCAAGAAGATAACGCCATAAAATAGGCATAAATAACCCCAAAACTTGAACTTTAAATACTCGCTGTTTAAACTTTTCACATACAGGGAGATTTTTTGATGAGTAAAAAATGGTTTATCAAAATTAATGGTAAACAACAAGGCTCTTATACCATAGAAGAATTAAAAGGTCATCCATTGATTACTCCTGACACTCTGGCATCTGAAGAAAACCTTGATGTATGGGTGCGTATTGGAGATATCGAAGAATTGCAGGAGATCTTCTGTGATGACGATAAGACGAAGGATATGGATGAGGAGGAAGCCGATGTTGATCCGAAGGATTCTCTTATTTGTCAAGATGAGGATGCTGTTGTTGCCGTTCACTATACGCCGAACTATTGGATAGTGTGGGGTATTATTATTATTCTCGTTGCATATGTCATTTATAAAATGGGATGGATGTGATAATGCGTACTAGGATAGAACAGGTTTTCGATTGTTTTCTTAAAAATAATATTGTCGCTCCTATGTCTGTGTTAGTAGGATTCTCTGGTGGTGCGGATTCATTGGCTTTGCTTTATCTTTTGATGGAATTCCGTTGTAAGTATCAGCTGATAATACATCTTGCTCATATTGATCATGGATGGCGAGAAGAAAGTCGTCGTGAAGCTGAAGAATTACGGTCGTTATCCTCAGAACTTTCTTTGCCATTCTATTGTAAAGTTCTCGATCCACATAGTATGGAAGGCAATATTGAAGATGCGTGCCGATATGAGAGGCTGGATTTTTTTTCGGAGCTTTGTAGGGAACATTCTTTGAGAGCGGTTTTTCTTGGTCACCATGCTGATGATCAAGCAGAAACTGTGCTCAAGCGTATTCTGGAGGGGGCATCATTATCGAATTTATCCGGCATACGTGATGTTTGCGATTACCAAGGCACTATGCTGTGGCGTCCATTGTTGCCTGTAACTAAGAAGGAGATCGTAACGTGGCTGAAGGCGAGACAATTAGTGTACCTCGAAGATAAAACCAATGCTGATCAGAGATTTACGCGAGCGCGTATGCGTCATACCATCATCCCGGAACTTTCTAAACAATTCGGGAAGAACGTATCTCGGAATCTGTGTAGACTGGCGCTGGAAGCTCAAGATCTGCGTCGCGATCTCGACAGGGAAATAGAGCCGTTGATCTCTGTTGCGAAAAAGGGGCCGTTCGGATTGTGGCTCGACTTTAGTACCAATATGCCAGACAGTGGTATGGTATTGCGATACTTGCTGAAGCATATCTGTGAGGGTGAAATTGTTACAAGGGATATGTTGAATAGGATGTGCGATCTTTTGAAGAATGGCAAGGCCAATAGTATTGTTGTTGTTGGTAGCCGTAAGATCTATATCGATAGAAAACATCTATTTGTTGTAGAAAAAGAGGTGCCGTCTTGTTATGGCAACGGTTATCTCCATGAAGGAACTCAGCGCGTCGGACAGTGGGACGTTACTATTGAAGATGCTGGGGATGATGTCGAATATGAAAGTAGCTCGTGGAGAGAACTCTGGTGCGGAGAGATTAGAGCTGTAATACCTAAAGACGATTATTATATGGCATTTCCGGACCTGTCGGAAGCGTATCACAAAAATTCTTCTTTGAAAAAATGGTGGATGAATCATAAAGTACCTACTTTTATTAGAAGATGTATCCCTGTGTTGTATGACGCGGAAAGAAAAATTCAACATGAGTTTCTTACTGGGAAAATAATAAAGAAAAAAGGTGTAGAGAGAATCGTATTAAAGGCATTGTACTCAATATCTTGAAATTGAATACATTAATATGCTATGTTGTCGATAACAAATGTATAAAGATTTAGACGGAATATATCACTATGAGCGGCGAAAAAAAACAAGACGGCAAAAGAGGAATCCCTGGGGGATTTTTTTTATTTTTGCTTTCGACAATTTTAATTGTAATTGCAATACAGAATTTTGTTGGTGGAAAAAGCGCTAAGGTTTCTTTTAGCCATCAGCTAGAGCATCTTGTCAATATGGAGTTGATTATTCCTGAGGCTAGCAAAAAAGTTGCTCTTAGCGATAATCTCGTTACGTTTACTGGAAAATTCCGTGAGCGTGAAACTGATGAAGGCAAAAATCGCTACAAGTATTTAGAGTTTCTAAACAAAAACCATGAATTGCGAGCCAAAAAGTCTGAGCTTTCCGAAGTGTTAAAGGGGTTGCAAACGAGTGTTCGACAATCTGCCGACTGGTACTTGCATCTAAGGGGGCAGCCATTAGCTCATGAGGGATATCGTGTTGTCGATGAGATATACGATTCTCCTGACAGGGAAAATCGCATTGTTGTTAGGGAACTTTCTGATAAAGAGATCGAAAATATCGAGGGTGTGAAAGAAAAGCTGTCAGTATTGAAAATAGATGCAGAAGATTCCGAGTTGGCACGAATTGGAAGCAGTATTGATACTCTCGTAAATAATTTTCGTTCGCCAATGCTGGGAATCGGAGATGAGCAGTCGAAGCAGAGTCTTCGCGATCTCGACGATATATTGTTGCAGGCTAAAGGTCCCGGAGTTGTTGCCGAGGAAAAATTACGTATATATAATGATGTCTTTATGAAGCTTCAGATTATATCTGAACAATTGAATGAAGCTGATGATTATGTCAGGTTGCGGCCAATTCGCAGTGTCATAAACTATATCTCAACTTTGGAAGAGTACAAACTTGTCGAGTATGATTTAGAAGAAAACATCATACAACTCGAGAAGGCGCGTCAGGCTGTTATGAGCGTGATATGGTTTTTTGACAATCAGGAGCTTTCTACAAGAGCCCTTGAACACGTCGATTCTGAGACATATACTCAATGGTTTGTGAATGCCCGTGAAGAGTGGGAAGGTTTCGAGAGCAATAAGGGAGGGACTTTTAAAGCTCCTGACCAGCCTCGCAATGCTGTTCTTGAAAAGATATTCAAAAGTGAAGAGCCAGCTCCAAATTACTTTAGCTATGTCTTCACGGTTCTGCCTATTGTCCTTATCCTTTTGTTGCTTTATTTTGTTTTCTCTAGGCAAATGAAAGGTATGGGCGGCGGTGGCGCCATGAATTTTGGCAAGTCTCCGGCGAAGTTGCTTACTAAAGATAAGAATAATATCACCTTCAAGGATGTTGCCGGAATTGACGAGGCAATCGAAGAGCTGGAAGAGATAGTAGAGTTCCTAAAGAATCCGACTAAGTTTACAGTGCTGGGAGGACGTATTCCTAAAGGTGTTCTGTGTGTAGGACCTCCGGGGACAGGTAAAACCCTTATAGCAAAAGCTGTCGCAGGCGAAGCCGATCGTCCATTTTTTTCTATTTCAGGGTCGGACTTCGTAGAAATGTTCGTAGGTGTTGGCGCTAGCCGTATCCGTGACATGTTTGAACAGGCCAAGAAGAATGCGCCATGTATAATTTTTATGGATGAGATCGACGCTGTCGGACGGCACCGCGGGGCAGGGATCGGCGGTGGCCATGATGAGCGCGAGCAAACTCTCAACCAGTTGCTCGTTGAGCTTGATGGCTTTGATACTAATGACGGAGTGATCCTGATGGCTGCGACTAATAGGCCTGATGTTCTAGACAAGGCGCTTCTGCGTCCTGGCCGTTTTGATAGACGTATTATGATAGATCTTCCTGACATTAAAGGACGTTATGAGATATTGAAAGTCCATGCTCGTGGTATAAAGCTTGACACCTCTGTGGATCTTATGGCTATAGCGCGTGCAACGCCTGGATCTTCCGGTGCCGATTTGAGAAATCTCCTAAACGAAGCAGCACTGCTCGCAGCACGAAGAGAACGGACGGCAGTTACCGCCCAGGACACTCTCGATGCTTCCGACAAGGTACGCTTTGGCAAGGAACGGCGTAGTTTGGAAATAGGAGAAGAAGATAAGAGGACTACGGCATATCATGAATCTGGTCATACTATTGTAGGTCTTGTTGTAGAGCATGCCGATCCTGTAGAGAAGGTTACAATAATACCTCGTGGATTTTCTCTGGGGGCAACTCATTTTCTTCCGAAGAAAAATCGCGTAAGCTATTGGAAGAAGGAGCTGATTGATCAGCTCGCTGTCTTCATGGGTGGACGCGTTGCTGAAGAGTTCTTTCTCGAAGATATCTCTAGCGGTGCTCAGCAGGATATTGAACAAGCCACAGATTTGGCTCGCAATATGGTATGTCGCTGGGGGATGAGTGAAAAATTAGGACCTGTCGCATATGATGATAAGTCATCTGGAGCGAATGTCGGTCTGCCGGGATATTATGAGAAAAGATATTCGGAATCGTCGGCGATGGCTATCGATGCTGAAGTCAGGAAACTCCTCGATGATGCTTATAGTTACGCTAAAAAGATTATTTCTGACTCTCAAGAACAGCTTAGGCTTATGGCTAAGATGCTTATAGAATTCGAAACTCTCGATGCTGAAGACTGCCAGAGAATCTTAGATGGTAAGTGGGTTATTGAAGATAAACGTAGTAAGCTTAAGCATATTGACGGTCTACATAAAAAGAAGGCGGAATCTGAGAACGACGATGGTAAAGAGCCTATCGATTCTAAAGGCGAGGAAGGCGAGACTTAGGAAGATAACAACGAACATAACAAAGATTATAAAGTATAGTGAAAGTTTCTATCCCTCTCTCTGAACATATACAGAGGCTACCATAGTCCAAGGCTCTGCGTCTCCATCGGTTGGTAATGGTTTTAGAAAGAGGGACAGAGTTCTTTTTCGCTACTTTCATTTTAATGTTACATTGTGTTAGTATTATCTTTTTATTTTGAGAGAAATGATTATGATAGCTACTCGTAAAGCTCGTATTATTGGTATTGGATCGTATCTTCCGGAGCGTATATTATCGAATGAAGATTTTGAAACTATGGTCGATACTACCGATGATTGGATTGTAACGCGTACTGGTATGAAAGAGCGCAGAATTGCTGCCGATGATGAGTTCTCTTCGGATATGGGTATAGCAGCAGCGAAAAAAGCTTTAGCTGATGCAGGATGTTCTGCCGATGATATAGAGTGTATAATCGTGGCAACAATGACTCCGGACTACACTGTTCCAGGGACAGCTCCGCTTATCCAGGATGGGCTTGGTGCTAAGAATGCTGCAGCCTTCGATATTCAAGCAGCATGTACTGGATATTTGTATGGATTGTCTATTGCCAAAGGCTTTATAGAGTCTGGAATGTATAGTAAGGTGTTGCTGGTGGCTCCGGAGAAGATGTCTTCTATCGTAGATTATACTGACAGATCGACATGCGTTATATTCGGTGATGGCGCCGCCGGCGTGGTGGTTTCTAATAATGGTCCTGGACTTCTTCTGCAGGAGATATGTCTGGGTGCTGATGGCGGAAAAATGGGTCTACTGCATGTTCCTGCCGGTGGGTGCAGGAAGCGTGCGTCGTTAGAGACAGTGGAAAGCAATCTTCATTATATACAGATGAATGGCAGGGAGACTTTTAAATATGCTGTCAGGCATATGGAGGCTACTTCTAACTTATGCCTGAAAAATGCAGGAATCCTCCGGGAAGATATTAGCTGGCTAGTGCCTCATCAGGCGAATATTCGTATTATCGATGCGTTGGCAAAACGCTTCGATATCCCTGCTGACAGAGTTTATAAGATTATACACAAGTATGGCAATACCTCTGCATCGTCGATAGGTATAGCACTCGATGAATTATTGAAAGAACATTCTATTGCTATTGGTGAACACATCTTGATGACGGCCTTCGGTGCGGGTCTGACGTGGGGTGCAGCTATCGTTACAAAAATATAGTTTATAGGCGCAAATTATGAGTGGTGTATCATTACTTTTTCCTGGACAAGGGGCACAATATTGTGGAATGGGTAAAGACTTTTATGAAAGTTTTGCTGTGGCACGCGAGACATTCGATGAAGCTGATGATATCCTTCAGTATAAGCTTTCTGACATAGTCTTTAATGGTCCAGAAAGTCTTCTTAAAGAAACAAAATATAGTCAGGTTGGCATATATGTTACAAGTATGGCCGTTTTGCGTGTTATCAATGACCAACTTACGGATGTAGTTCCTACTGTATGCTCAGGGCTGAGCCTTGGCGAATATACAGCTATAACAGCAGCGGGACGCATGGAATACTGTGATGGGCTTGCGCTTGTTAGTGCGCGAGGACAGTTTATGCATGATGCTTGTGATAAATATGCCGGGACGATGGCAGCCATCATTGGTCTTGATGCTGATACTGTCGAAGATATTGTATTAGATATCGATGATGTGTGGACGGCAAACTATAACTGTCCCAAGCAGGTTGTAATCTCTGGAACATTACGCGCCGTGAAAAATGCTATTGAAGTATTAAAAAGACGTGGTGCCAAGACAATACCTCTGAATGTTCACGGTGCTTTTCATAGTGAACTTATGGCTGAAGCTCAACATCGACTAGTTGAAAAAGTTCGTGATACGAAAATGAAAGACAAGACCGTCGTTGATGTGGTCATGAATACTACCGGAATGTATGCAGGCGTTACTGGAGAAATGAAAGAAAATCTGGTGAAACAGGTGACAAGCCCTGTCCGCTGGGAACAGGGTATCCGCACAATAACAAATTCCGGAATATCGTTGTTCGTCGAAATAGGATGCGGTAAAACGCTGAAGAATCTTAATAGGCGCATAGGTGTCGTAGAACCGACAATAACAGTAGAAGTGTTGCCGGATCTAGAGAAATTATCGGACGCAATAAAGGAGATATCATGATAGATGTATTATCGCTTAAAGACAAAGTAGTTCTTATCACTGGAGGCGGTTCTGGCATAGGTAAGACCATAGCGCTTTCATTTGCTGAGCGTGGCGCAAGAGTTGTTATCTTCGATATCAATGAAGAGGTCGGAGGAGAGGCGGTCAAGGAAATTTGTCAGCATGTCGATGATGATAAGGCTGCGAAGTTCTATACTGTCGATGTGTCTAAAAGCCAGAGTGTCAATGATGCCATACAGGCTGTGTTGTCGGATTATTCGCGAGTAGATGTCTTGGTTAACAATGCTGGAATTACACGTGATACGTTGCTTATGAAGATGACCGAAGATCAGTGGGATGCAGTTCTTAATGTTAACCTGAAATCTGTATACAACATGTGTCACGCATTGGTACGGCCTATGATAAAAGCTAGAAAGGGCAAGATCATAAATATTGCTTCTGTGATCGGTTTGATAGGCAATGCCGGACAGGCTAATTATGCGGCGTCGAAAGCTGGAGTTATAGGTTTCACGAAGTCTATGGCGCGAGAGGTCGGAGCGCGAGGTGTATGTGTCAATGCTATAGCTCCGGGATATATTCGCACTAATATGACTGACGTGCTTTCTGAAGATATTAAAAAATCTGTTATTAGCAAGGTTCCTCTTGGACGTATGGGAGAGGCGATTGATATTGCTAATACAGCGCTTTTCCTGGCGAGTAATCTGTCTGATTATATAACTGGACAGGTTGTCGTTGTCGACGGCGGAATGGTAATGTAAAACGAAAAAATAATTATGGAGAAAAACAATGGGAAAAGAACAAGAAGTAATAGATATTGTTGTTGAACAGCTTGGTGTCGATAAAAATGACGTCAGTGTTGAGAAATCTTTTGTTGAGGACTTGAATGCCGACTCTCTAGACCTCACAGAGCTTATCATGACTTTCGAAGAGCGTTTCGGTCTTGAAATCTCTGAAGAAGATGCTGAGAAACTCAAGAGTGTAGGCGATGCTGTTTCATACATAGACGGGAAAAGCGCTGAGTAGTCAACATTATAAGAAAAGCCGTTATTTTTTTAGAACCTAAGTTCTTTAACAATATCGGCTTTTTTATATCCAGTGAATGGTAAATAATAATAAATAGTGAGTTTTCATAAAAATTGTACCATAATAATAAAAAAAAGAGTTACGATATGGTACATGAAATAAAGCAATAGTAAAGTAATTTAAGAATTCATTGGTGAAAAATATAATAAATTGATATCATGCACGTTACGGTAGGATAATGCAAGCGTGATGGTGGTGTTATGGATCGAGAAGACAAGTTCACTACTACTTTTTCTGGTAAGGGTTTTATGGACACTAGGACAGCCCAGCTTGATGATTTGCTTATAGAGACCCTGGAAGATGCTCTCTGTAAACAAAGCGATCAGGAACGTATTCATGAGATAGCAAAAATTGCTAGCGAACATGCGCCTATCGATATTGCGTTTGTTGTCGATCATCTCTCTAAAAGCTACCGACATATTGTCTATGAGAATCTCCCTGACCTAGATGCTCAGGTTCAGTTTATAATAAATACGAGCCACAGATCTAGGCGCGTCATCTTCAAAAAGATAGGCGACGAGGAGATAAAGAGTCTACTCGACAGGATGCCGTCTGACGAAGCTGTAAATGTTTCTGAGGATCTTCCGGAATGGCGCTTTGATGCCATTTTGGATATCATGGATAAGGAAAAAGCTGAGCATGTCCGTGAATTGCAGCAGTATGACTTCAATACTGCTGGTCGTCTTATGACCAATGAGTTTTTTGCTTTTTTCAGAGAGACTCCTATTGGCGGGGTTGTGGCTACAATACGTAATAATCCAACTGTAGACTTCAACAGGAGGATCTTTGTTCTTAACGATGATGGACAGCTTGAGGGGTATGTGTCTGCTCGTAATATGATTATTAGTGCCCCCTCGACGCCTCTGCGTCAGGTTATGCGGCCTATACATCATAGAGTTTCTCCTGATTCTAGTCGTACTGAGATCATAGATATTGTTGAGCGGTATAAGATTTCGACGCTTCCAGTTGTCTCTGAAGATAACGTTTTAGTAGGAATAATCACGCATGAAGATGTTGTCGAAGCTATGGAAGAGCTTGCTGATGATACTATTGCACAGATTGCAGGGACTGTCGAGGATGTCAGTGAATATGAGCCCATAACAAAGCGTTTTTTATTGAGAGCTCCATGGCTTATCGTTACATTGTGTGCTGGATTCTTTATCGCCACGACGCTTTCTACTGTGAGCAATAGAGTATGGTATGCTATAGCGTCGTTCTTTGTACCGCTTATTACTGGTATGTCAGGCAATGTAGGAATCCAATGCAGTACAGTGTTGGTGCGTGCAATGGCTACGGGGGAACTATCGAAGATCGGCAAGTGGACGGCAGCGATGAAAGAGATCATGATAGGAATTATGGCTGGTTTAGTATTCGGTGCGGCAGGGTTTTTGGTTTTGTACGGAATGTATTTTTTTGGTCTGGATATTGCTGGTTCGGATCCTCTATCGATAGGCCTCATAGTTGGTTTCGGGATTTTCGGGGCATGTGTTACTGCAAGTTGTCTTGGAGTATTATCGCCACTGTTTTTTGCGCATATAGGTATAGACCCAGCTGTGGCGGCAGGTCCTATCGTTACGGCTTTCAATGATGTTTTATCGACGACGATATATTGTATAATAGCCAGATTTGTTAGTATTTTCGTCTTGTAATAATCGTAATTGTTCGGTAGGTAGGGCAATAGCTCAGAAAAATGGGCGTTTTTTATATAAGCTTTGAAGCGTGATGTCAAACGTATAACATCAGTTTATAACACTCCTCTGTATCATATGCACCGTTTCCATAAACATGTTTTGCGCTGGTAGGAGCCTTAGAAAGGAAATCCGGACACACTTTGCAATCTTCTGCACTATTATCTGTTAGTACTTCAAGAAGGATATCATGTGAATCAGGACAGACTGCTAAATGAAGCTTTCTTCAAGTTCTTCGTTTGCTATATCCATGTTTTCTGACCTTCCATTCTCCCTCTCCATATACTTTCAAGCCGGTTGAATCTATAACGACATCTTTTGCATTTTTCTTCGAAAGTAGCGCAAGCTCTTGCCCAAGAGTTTTGCTCGTCTGCAAATTTGTGTGTGGTAAGGAATTGGTATAGCAATGTTCATAAGCATTACTAATGGCATCATGAAACCTTGCAAAGCTCTCAAGGGTAAATGAAAAACAGAACGCAATAAGAGAGCTGTAAGGATGGCATCATGAGAAAACCAGACAGTAATGCTTCCCCTTTGAATCAGTGATTTGTTGTACTTTTCCCAGTTGTTGATGCGGTACTTTTGCTTCGCGATCATGGCAATTCTCCAAGTCTTATGTGCAAATAAATTTTAAAGTATTCTCCCGTTGAGAACAAGGAAAGACCGTATCACATTAATTACAGAGGAGGAAATACAATGGAAACGGCGAGTGAATTTGCGATAGGAGAAGATATCCTGACAGGAGAGATAATAGGAGCCACCATCGAAATGCATAAAAATCTAGGCCCCAGTCTTCTTGAATCTGCTTCTGAGGCTTGATTGTGGGTACCGTCTTGATCTATTGGTAGAAAACCAGGTTATCATAGAGATAAAATCAGTCAGAGAGTTGGTGTTGTCCACGAAGCGCAAATGCTTTCTTATTTGAAATTTTCAGGAGGAGGCAGAGGACTTCTCATCAACTTTAACGTAAAGTTGCTTAAAGATGGTATTCAGAGAATAATTCTTTAAATTATCCTCTCTGTGATTGCTGGGCGCTCGGTGGTTAGATTAAGTGAATTGTGCAACAACACCGTGCAAAGCTGATAGCAGAATAGGCAGTGAGATCAATCTCCTTGTGTTCTGGTAGGGCGAGAACTTCCTCGCCGAGCTCTGCTTTTAAGTCGTTGTCAAGACTAGCGATTTCTAGCGTCTTAGCAAGGGCCCTGGCGACATTGCCGTATGCCTATTGAGGAGGTTCTATGCGGTTCTTTATATCGGAGATTGTGTTTCCTAGTCTTGTTTAGGATTGACGGTCTTCTTATTATAGTAAATGCCGGCATCTTTGGTTGCTTCTTGGTACATCTCCCACAGCGGAGATTTCACATCCTCGCTAAGATTAGTGTGCGCCACGAAGCGTTTATTTACTAATGGAGGTAGGATCCATGTGAAAAGTATAGACCCAATACATTCAGTACCGAGTCTTGAGTGATGCCTAGTAATAGTCATCTCTAAGCGTAGACAGGGAAGTTGCAGGCCGTAAGCCGAAAGGTTGAAGTGATTGAGCTCCGTTAATAAGTGGATGAGAGATGGTCGAGCTGTTGGTAATAGGCGAAGACTAAATCTATTGGAACGTTATAGGGAAGTAACGATAGGCGTCTCCGGAGTCCGAGAGCATGGCATGTAACTAAAGTAAATAGATGAACGTGGGAGACCCTAGCGGCTCTTCAAAGAAGAAGTATCAGGCAACAAGTGTAAAAGCGA